>ERZ780207.415-NODE-415-length-48634-cov-40.636633_pt1 | contig 48634 bp, 62 predicted proteins | sample MGYA00510977_ERZ780207 | MGnify/ENA primary metagenome ERZ780207 (study PRJEB29588, sample SAMEA2151383) | human gut metagenome | biome: human gut; feature: human-associated habitat; material: faeces | place: Denmark | collected 2008/2010 ...
TAGGAAATTTTTTCCCACCTGTAAAGCACTTTTTATATAAATCTATAATTATATATTTATAGATTTTCGATATTCCCGATGTCTACACACCATCAAAACAGCTCAAAATGACACTTTTACTCTCTTCGCTTTTTCAAATAGTCGACAACATACGCCCTGGCTTTTGCCAGCTTCCGGCGATACTGTCTGAGACTAAGAGAAAGGGCGTGGGCTTTATCAATATGCGGTGCATTTATGTCGAGGCCCCGAATCTCCCACGCCCCGTATTCAATTCGGACAACCAGCGCCGCAGTCTCATCAACTACCGTGAGGGCCGTCACCGCTCCCTCTATACTGGTTTCCAGTGAGTCATTTGGTGCGCCGCCCCCTCCGGTAAACTGGCAGCGCGTAACCATCATCATTTCTAACATCGACGCGAAACCGCTACGGGCGTTGCAGCCATTGCGCACCCACAGCGCCCATAGCTCAAACAAGCTATCCAGATCGCGTCTCACTGTTCAGATCTCCCGTATCGTGACGGGATAAAGCGCCTCTACCTGCTTTTTCTTCATGATGTAGACGTCTGTTCGCACACCTTTAGTGTCGACACAATCAATCGTCCCATCGTCATAAAACACCATGAAATCAAGTTTATAAACGACACCACCTGGCAGATGAAAAGGCACCTGCATAAGAAACGTCACAACGCGGCCAGCTTTTCTCAGTAGCTTCAGTTCGCAGTAGTAATCAGCCTCTTTTTTGCTATCAAAAGCGATATCATCGACAACCGTTTTTTTATTGCCGTATTTGCTTTTCCTTGTCGCTGGTTTGCGAAAGCCGGTATATCTCATTTGGTATCCCCTGGTACTTCACCAAGACTAAGATCAAACCCAATTTCGTCTTTAACTGACTGCGGCAACAGCTCCCACGTCTGCGCACACAAAAATTCATCTGTGCCATAACGCTCAACAAAGCGAGCACAATTACTCAGGGGAGGGTGACGAACGGCAATATGCGGAGGCACGCGCCCACCACCAGGCACAACACCGCGATGATGTGGTGCGCACAACCCAAAGCTATGGAAGTGGCAATTCTCATCAACGCTGCCGTAATCAGGATCGTGATGTAGCTCCGTCCACAGCTCTGGATTCTCAATTTCACGGCCATCAATAATGCAAGCTATGCAACCCACGTGAGTGAGCACCGCTTGTATATAAAGTTTCTCTTTCTTCGTTGGGGTACGTCCGTTCATCAGCGCCCCTTACCATTGATAAAGAGGTTGAACTCGTTGATTAACTGGACATACATGCTTCTGGCCGCGTAGTTCTTTGCCAGCTCTTTACGGGATGAGATCCCGCAAAACTCACGCAGAATCACAGAGGCCTCAGAACTGTTTGAAACGTTCTTCCCTGTTTTACTGGTCAGAAAGCGCCAGAATTGGGGATTCTGGCAATGCATCGCAGCACCGCGAACATAACTACTCATTGATGGCCCCCGTCATTTCTGGTGCTTTTCACCGTGCGGCTTCTTAAAAACCTGCCATCACGAACAACAGACACTTCTCGTTTACCCAACCTCATTTCACGGCGGTAACATTCAGAAAATGCCTCGTCCGGCATCATATAAATGCGACGCTTCGCCTCCGTATCCAGAAGGGAACGGCTTGGGGTTACATATAAAAACGACTCATCAATAGGGACAAAACCACGAGCAAGAATTGCTGGCAGAATGCCAGGAAGAACGCAGAAAACAGCGCCACGATGCAGCAACATCTGGTACTCCATGACCTCCGTTATCCCCGTGACCACTGTTACGGTGTCACGTCTGTTACGGCTGGCAACCAGTCGCTGCACACGTCCAATTTTCTGATCTACAGATAGATGTTTGCTATCGTTATCAATATGATCGATAACAAATCCTTTAATCGTTTGATCAAGGTAGTGCACCACCTGCGATTGAATCTGGTGATTATCACCAAAGAAGGCCAGAATCATCATTCCTCAAGCCTCCCAAGTGCTGAACGCCTGGCGTTGCTAATCTCCTTATGAATCAGCTCGATATCGCTGGAATCTTTATTCTTAAGCTCCAGCACGGTAATCGCATCACGAACCTCTGAAACGGTTACGTGTGAGTGTTTCCAGCGAGCAATGAATCGCGGACCGCGTAGATTGCAACGCTCCGCAGGCATCCCCAGCTCAGAGAAAACCGCTTTCAGCCTTGATAAGCAGTTAACAGGGAGATTCCCTTTGATCTTGTTCTGCCGAACCGATGTGCCATCGCTACGCTGGCGCTGACGTTCGGCAAAATCTGCCGCCCATTGCTGGACGTTAATCCGGCCTTCCGAATACGCCACCAGCAGCGTCAGGTTATCCGCACGAGGGAATCTCTCGAAGCGATACCAGGCACCAATCAGTGATGACGTAAAGCCAAACTTTCTGGCAACACCAATTTGGCCTCCATTTTCGTCAACCCACTCCTGAAAGGTCATTTAACGAACTCCAGTTAAAACCACGATATGTGGTATTAAAACCACATATCGTGAGTTTTTCAATGGGCGAAACAAAAAATAACCTTCTATTTGTGGTCCACCTCTCGTCTTACCATGTGAAAACCACTAAATGTGGTAATGTATAAATAACCCACCATTCACGATTGATGAGACATGAAAAGCAACGACGAGAACATCAAGAAAGAAATAGGTCTGCGCATTCAGACTCTACGGAAACAATCCGGCATGACTGCCGGAGATCTCCAGCAAGTCACTGGAATAGGCTTAAGCACCTTGCAGAACTATGAGGCCGGATTAAGACAACCATCTATACCTGCCATCAAGAAAATCGCGCACGCCCTGAAAGCATCAGCGCCTTATATCGCGTGCTTAACAGATAACCCGTTCCCACCCCAGAATACTAACGCTCCTGTTATTCCTGGGCTTGTAGCTATAAAAAATGACATAGCATCGCACGCCGGAGAAAAGCCAGTGCTGGCGATAGAACAGGAGATTCTACGAAGCAAGAACATCAACCCATCGTCTCTGTCAGTTCTCCAGAGCAACGATGAGTTAATGTCACCAACAATATCCCCTGGCTCCCAAGTCCTGATTAATACAGACGATACAGAGATTCATGAGGGGATCTATGCCCTTGAAGACAGAAATGGCCTGGTTGTTTTGAGGCACTGTAGAGTCATACCGGGTGACAATGCTGTTATGCTGTCAACCGAAAGGGATGCTGAAATGAACACTAAGCATCTGAATAACGAGGAATTTAAGCGTTATAAAGTTCTTGGCCGCGTAGTTAGTGTTGTCAACTGGTTATGATACACAGCACGGCGAAAGCCGTGCATTTCTACGCTCAAAAAAACCACATTTTGTGGTTTTGACAACATGTAAAAGTATAAAAGAGGCTACGCATGGAATTACATACAGCCAATAAAAACGAAACTCTGATCACTGCTGGAATCGAAATCCAAGCGTTGAACATAGCGATTGAGTGTATGTTATGCCAAATCATTGATAATGAGAAAGATATCGACTGGATAGAATCTATCCTTCATCTGGCATCAGAACAAAAAGTCTGCCTCAAAACGGCCTTACAATACGATGTGCCAGCGGTATCGAAGCTGTGCCAGCCATTGATGGCATATAACAGGGCTATTATTTCTGTATGCCTCATGATTCTTGATGAAAACACCCCTCTTAGCGACCGCTCAGAAGCTGCTCTAACCCTCTCACGTAAACAGCGACAGCTAGCAAATCAACTGATATCAACGATAGCTGACCTCTGACTGCAAGCGGGCTAACGCCCGCTTATATGATTATAGATTTATATAATTATATAAAACGCTTTTCATCCGCCAAAAAGTTGGTTATGCTTACCTCGTTCTATAAATATAGATTTATAGAATTATATAACCAAACACATGGAGTCTCGACAAATGACTATCTCTGTAGGTATTTTCAACGGAAAAGGCGGCGTAACCAAATCAACAATTGCCCGTGCTTTAGCAGTTGCTTATGCAAAGGCCGGCTGGAATGTATGCCTGATCGATATGGATGTGCTTAACGGAACGGTAACGCGTTGGGTACAACGCAGAATGGCCAACAATATCGAACCTGCAATCGCGGCACAGCCGTGCGGCACACCATCACAAGTCCAGAAAATCATCGAATCAGAAGTATACGACTTGGTTATCGTCGATGGCGGTGCCTACGCATCTGAATCAGTACCGAAGCTCTCTGAATTTCTGGATATGGTTATTTTGCCAACCAGATTCTCTACCGATGACCTGGAAACCACCGTTAACACAGCTCATGGCATCGTTAAAAAGGGTGTGCCAATCAAGAAAATTTGCATGGTGTTCTCAGGCGCGGCTGAAAACGAAGCCGACTACATTGAAGCCCAAGAGTACCTGGCTAATACGCCATACTTTGTTGTCGATAAGTACATTCCCCACAAGCCAGCTCTAAGCAAAGCTCAGGATAAGGGCTTAAGCCTCATTGAATGCTCATACGTTGCGCCACGCAAAAAGGCAGACGACGTTATTCAGGGGATTATCAACCAGCTTGAGGCTCTGACTACTGCCGCGTAATATATAATTATAGTTTTATAGATTTATATAAGAGGGGATACACATGGCCGCACCATCAAAACCACCAAAGAAGAACAGCAAAGGCGTACCGCCATCGATCGAACAACCGCAAGTTTTCGACCCGACTGAAACGCCAGCCAGAACCAAATCAGGTGGGGCACAAATGGCGTTTAACGTCGACCCTGAATTTAAACGCGAGTACAAAACGTTCGCCAGCTCAATGGATATGTCATTGAAAGAAGTGCTGACAAAATCTTTTGAGTTACTCAAGGCTCAATACAACCAGAAGTAAGAGAAGGTGACGGCCTCCAGCGCCAACTGTTGGCCGTCGCGACACAACAAGGGGAATTTGTTATGTCCGAGCAACAATATACACGGTTACTGAAAACTCGTCTAACCGACCTCAAACGGCTGCAAGCTGGTCGCTTATTTGCCCTGCTATCCACCAGGCCAGAATGGGTACGTGAAGCAGTTCTAAAAGGCTTAATGCGCTCCAGCGTTTAAATTCAACCATAAAAAAGGCCCCCGAAGGGGCCTAATCGCTACTTGCTGCTAATGTTTATCGTCACATTCAGAGCGTTATCAGTAATCTTCCAACCCTCCCCATGTGGCGTAAACAAAGCTCCAGTAACAACGATAAAAATACACATACAGTATTTTTTCATTGTGTGGCCCTTACAGGCCGTTTCACGGCATCCCCACCGACGAAAATGACGCGAGAGCAAGCACGCTGTTTGTGCCTGCGTGGTACGGCAAGTGGATAATCCTTTCCTGAAAGTCAGTGCCCGGGTGCGAATCGGCGGAAAGGCCCCAAGCCATATTACACGTCATACCCTTCATAATGAAGGAATAAAAAACGCTTTTATTACATAAGATTACACGTAAATAAGTTAAAAACCTTCATTTTGCATGAGCTAATGAGCTAAATTTTTTTATATGAATAGTGGACTATTCACCTCAGTTGGGTAAGAATGTAGTTGCTGTTTGTGCTTGCGTGGTTGTATTAGTACAACGACGTTATGCTGAAAGGACCGCGAATCCGATCAGCACGAAAGAACCGTCCTCAAAAGGACGGTTTTTTTGTTTCTCCCCCTTCCTTCCCAAATGATTCAAATGTTAATGAGAGAGAATCATTTGATATGTTCGATTTAGCGCCGTTATCGACCCAATTTCTGTATGCTTCATCACAACAGTACCTTACAGCAGTTGGAGTAACAGGGATGCCGCCCCCAAATGAGAATCCCATTGAGCTAATGCTAACTCTTTCGAATGGCCTATTTCTCAATGCTTCAAACCCCTTGCTATTAAAGTAACGCAGCATCAGAGGTAAAAGGTTATCCTCGTCCTGACTGATTGTTCCAGGGAAAAAGTAGTAACCATAACGGTTAAATTCGGGAATAAGATTTTCTACCAATGACATGAAATTCACTGGAGTAATATTAAGGGCTGTGAAAGCACCAAAAAGGGCGTCAACTGTTAATACAGACTGCCCGTTCTCTATCTTTGTCCATGCGTTTGGTGTTTTTCCAGCAGCTTGAGCCAGCACTCCTTGATGCACACCTCTTTCTAGCCTAAGTTCTTTTATGATCATTAGGTGAATTGTTGAAAAACATGAGTTTTTTGACTGTTCAATCATTTTTTATCCCCATACTGAATTTTTTCTTGTTCCCGACTTTAACAAAATTCCACAACTCAGGACTGATTGATTCCTTACAGGAACTATACATTCCCATTTTAGCATATCAAGAAAATTAAAAGCCCCGCATTCAAACCCACACTATGTGGTTGTCTCTGTTAAAATCCCGCCGTATTGACATAAATGCGCCATTGGTGGACACTTTCCGAGCCGTAGCAAAATCTACGGCCGGGATTAGCCTCCTGAATAACACGATGGCGCATACCGCGTTAGCGGTTTTTTTATGCGTAGAGCACTGTTACGCCCAAATTATGGTGGGTCGTACAGGGGCGGAGAAATCCGCGCCGGTTCGTCATTGTGTCCGGTAAGGCTAACCCTGTACGGCTCACCACCATTTGATTAGCCTCGAATGGCGGTGATAGTTCCATATACTGGAGATATCACAATGACAAACCTACCCCATGACTATTACGTCAACCTCGTAAAGATCCTTCTCAAGAAAGCCTCATACGCCGATAAATTCCGCCTGGCTGAAATCATCGAGCGCGAAGCTATGCGCATCGCCAGCAACGATAACGCTGTTTCTGACGCAAAAATCTCCCTCGTAACCAAAGTAGTTATGGGAGGTGCAAAATGAAAACGCTTCCGACCGTTAACACCCTACAGCCTATCCTGCATAATCAGATTCCAGTAATCACAACTGAGCTACTCGCCCGCCTTTATGGAACAGAAGCAATCCGTATACAGCAAAATCACCATGAAAATAAAACTCGGTTCATTGAGGGGAAGCACTTCTTTAAAGCTGTTGGTGATGAACTCAAAAATTTGCGACTAGTTTTAAACGAGTCACAAAATGAGGTGCCAATTTCCCCCAAAACTCGCTCTCTCATCCTCTGGACAGAACGCGGGGCTGCACGTCACGCCAAAATGCTTGAAACTAACCAAGCGTGGGATGTGTTCGAACGGCTGGAAGACTGCTATTTCAACCAGAACGCGCAAACGGCCGCGACCGTAACCGTCTCGCCAAACAATGCTCGTGAGGTTGTCGATACGCTCAACGCCAAACCGATGTTTTACATTAAGGTGTGCAACAACGAGCCACTCACAACCTCAGCCGATGTTGCCCAGGCATTCAGCACCACAAACAATTCCATCGTTATGGCCATCGATGCGTTACGCATTCCTCGCACAGCTGCGGCACGTCATTTCTTTAAAGAGCAACGACCGCTGGAAGGAAGCGACCGCGAAATAACAATCTATCGCATGACAAAAGACGGATTTACCTTGCTCATGGAAAGTATCGACGGTCCAGGCGTGAAAGATATCAAGCTGGCCTACATTGAAGCCTTTAACGCTATCAGCAGCGTGTTAAAAACACAGTACGAGCGTGATCTGGCTAAACGACTGTACCAGGAAAAAACGATTATCCGCGCGGCAACAGAGCATAATCGGCTATTAACGGAACCGAACTACAGGAAGGAACTAATCAAGGAGTTTGACAAGGCAACAGGGAAAACCAAAGCGGCGCTAAATCTGCCAGCAATGACTCAGGAAAATGTGATATCAGCCTTACTTCTTGATCTGCTCAGAAACGCCAGAGCACTTATCAGCTTTGACGAAAACCTGAATCCTCAGCTCAAGCTACTACCACCGACAGGCAAAGTAGTCGACCAAGCTGATCACAACAGCATACTCAGCGTTCTGGATGCAAACCTGCCAGCCAGGACACTACAGGATCTGATAAAAACATGTGCTGATAAGCTGGCACAGAAAAGCAGACCATAACTACAAGGGGCTACGGCCCCTTACTCTTTTCTCTCTTATCAACACCAGAGACTTTCTGAAAATCCTTTCGAATAGCGTCAGCGTCACGCGCCAAGCCCATACTGGAACGTGTCGCCATATGACGAAAATGATCAACTGCCGGAAACAAAGAAATAATGGACCCAATAGCTTGCAGCAAACTCGCTTTTCTACGCATCATAATTCCACCATAACCGATAACCACCCTTCAGACACAACCCCCCCTCCCCCCATACAGGGTGCCCTTTACCGGAGTTCCGGCCCCTTCTCAAAAGCATCAAAAAAAGCTCGAGATAGAGTACCGGAACTCATGCCACCAGATAGCTCCACATCGTTTCCAATGCTTCGCCGCCGTGTGCGCCCTGTGGCCCACAATCATGCCATTGGTCGTCTGATATACCTTCTTCTGCTCATAGAGCACAGGCGAGTTGTCGCACTCCTGCCTTTCTCAGACTCGACTTAGTTTAGATCGCTGTTCCTGGCTTGCGTCAGCACACTTTCCCCTTGTACGCATACCCGCGCGCCACTTCGCCCAAAAACACCGAACCCAACGAAGTGGCAAAGACAACGACGCGAGCGTGAGTCTGAAATGGGCACCAGTAAAAAAGGGGTTGCAGGCGCAAAAAGATTTGATTATCTTTAGACGCAAGAAAGCCGCCCCAATCAAGAGGTGTCTTTTTAAATCCAGCCTACCAAGCAAGATTTAAATTTCAGACTGAAAACCGCCCGGCAAGGCGGTTTTTGTCTTTCTGGCGCTTACATTACACCACCATAAAACGATCCGTAAAGGATCATTTGATCCCTTGTTCCAATTCTGCCGACACTTTAACCTTTTCCCATACAAGGGTTTGCAGCCTTAACAGAATCGCATCTTTATCAAGGTGTGAAAGATCCTTCACCATATCGTCAAACGACAGAACGCGAATGGCCATCTCAATGACCCTCGGCGGCTCCCCCTTCTCATATCGCTTATATGTAGCCAACGATATCCCAAATTCTTCGGCGGCTCGCTCCTGCGTCCAGTTCATCCCACGACGCCATAATTTCAATTCATAACCCGTCATAGCACCCTCCTCGCACAATATTAACACTCGCAAAGTGTCAAAATGACACTTTGCGCATTGTGTTTACTTAACGAGGAATAAAAATGGTTTATTGTTCGGCGGTGTAATCGGGGCTGGCTCGCTTTTGCTCATGCGATCAGTGTACCAGGCCAACTCCTTGTCAAAGTAAGCCTGATTAAAATAGGCCATGAATGTAGTTTCAAATCCATAACGACCGCTAATACGCAGCATCTGATTGCCGTTCTCTGTTTCCAGATATACCTGGGCACGTTCCTGATTCTCCTTCAGCCAGGTTAAAGCCTCATCGCATGAGGACACACGATACTCATCATCGTAGCAGTCATCGATGCGGCTTGAGGAAGAACGGCAAATCACGCCAACAGAACCAGCCAGGATAGTTTGAATTTTAAGGAAAGCGTTTTTGCGGATTTTAATCATGCTCATCGGGTTATCTCCGGTTTAACCAGGGCGGGTATCGCTCGGTTTCGGGTATAACCTTAGGAAATTTTTTCCCACCTGTAAAGCACTTTTTATATAAATCTATAATTATATAAGCACAAAAAAGCCCCTTTGCAACAGGGGCTTATCATTCGTTCTGATCAGATGTTAAACGCTATTCGTTTTCCTGTGGGAAGCTCAACATCCAGGCTTAATTTGCCTCCCATAGCTTCAACGTAACGCTTTAATGTCGCCAGCTTTAAATCATTTCCGCGCTGCTCCAGCTTTGTTACTGCTGGCTGGCTTATACCCATCGCCTCAGCAACCTGTTTTTGTGATAACTGGAGTTCTTCACGCATCATCTGCAAGCCGACCTCAAGAATCATCTCATCTGCCATTTCTTTAATTCGCGCCTGGCTTTCCGGTGAACGGCTGGCAATCGCCTCATCTAATGTTCTCATTACTTGCTCTCCAGTGTGTTCAGATGTGCTGCAAACTCATCCTCAGCTATACGCACCAGTTTTTCATAAAACCGCTTATCGTTACTTTTGTCTCCTGCACAAAGAACGATGGCCCGGCGAATCGGATCGAACGCATAAAAGGCTCTTATCGGACGGCCAGAAAACTGAACGCGAAGCTCTTTCATATTTTTGTACCGAGAACCTTTTACGGTATCGGCATATGGCCTAGGTAACTCAGGTCCGTAAACCTGTAGCTTTTTCAAATCAGCCAAAACCTTTTCCTGAAGAGCGTCTTCTTGCTCATTTAGCCAGTCGTCAAATCGCTGGCTAAAAAGTACCGTCCACATGCTCAATCCTATAACCTGTAGTTTATATCACTAACTATATAACCTGTGGGTTATAATTTCAAGAAAAACGGGGCTATTTAACATAATGGACGTTATCGGCACCACCGGATCACCGTTCATTGTCGGATCTAAAAAATCCGCTCAAAAGATCATGTTTTCCTGGGCGTTTTCCACCGTTTTTTATGTTGCTTATTTGTTAATGAAATCTCGTTTTCAGTTTCGCCTCATTTTCGACGCGAAAGCCCTATTTTTGTGACTTTACTCCTGGCATATGGACTTCCCAGCGACGAATCCCCATAGCTGCGCAAAAATCAGCCACATAATTCAATCCCGCCCATTCGCGGATACCACCACGGGCTTTTTCAATGAAAACGGCAATCCCTTTTTTATTGAGAGCAAAAAGCCGCCAGCTTTTTGTCACTTCGTCCTGGGTAGCCACAACACAAGTGAAAGCTCCCATGCGATACAGGTCCAAGAACTCTTTGCGTGTTTTGCGTACAAGTTCCATAACAAACCTCATATTTGCATGTTTCAAACATCTGTTTTGTTATCAATGAAGATTAACCCTAACCCAGCGAAGTAACACAGCAGCGCCCAGGCTGCATACGGAATGCTGGATCTGGATGTGGACTCCTTTAACATCTGCCAATTGCGAACATTGCGACTATCTTTTAAGCCAAGTTTTTTGGCCAACTGCGAGCCGCTCATTCCGGTCAGGCCAATGACTGCCCGAACTTCTCCACATGTAGGAGACTCCCATTCATCCGCTTTTTTTAAACAAGCCGGATTCAACATTTTTAAAACAGTATCTTTATCCATAACCATCTCCATTTATTATATCTACGATGGTAGGAAATCTTTTCCTATGTGGCAATAGAAATTTACTACATTGCGTATAAGACAACTTTTCTATGTCTAATAGGAAATGATGTTTCTTACGTTTTATCGCGTTCTGATGGCTACTGTGTGCGTATTTATCGACGTTTATTGATAAGGCTCCCCCTTCCTCCTGCAAAGCCCGGCCGTAGGCCTTATTTCGTCCTTATATAAATTGATTTTGTATAGTTCGAAACGCGCCGTTTCGAAAAGGATGATCAGGCTACTCCATGCCTCCGGCAAGTGCCGGAGGAGGTATATTTGAGCGTAGCGACTCGAACCGGCGCGAGCTTTAGCTCGCTGCAAGGGCGAACATATTCACAGGCAAAGCCTGCGTAAGTTAAATAAAGAAAGTTTTAATAAAAGAAAGTGATTTTGCATTTATTTGTTTAGTGCATCTATTATAAAAAACCATTTGCATATACATATCAAAACTGTGGATAACTTGATTAGTTGATACCTGTAAAGGCGATATTTTTGCTGAGTTCAGGTTTAGAGAAAATTAATTTAGCTTGTTTTTTGAACAGCTATTTTTTTGCGACGTAGATAATCCTCCGGTAAAACCGGATTCATCATTCAGGTGAGTTAATGTTGGAGTGATTTCCAGGTCTTTCTTAGCCTGTTATAACGCTGCTCAACGAGGGATCGTAAATATGCAAGGTCAGCACCAGGATACATGCCATCAGCAAATTCCTGGCTAACCTCTCTAGTGATTTGATGACGAAGTTCGGCCTCTCCCTTTTCCTGAACAAGACGCGCAGCTCTCTCCGCTGCTTTCTGTTTTGCCTTTATCTCTCTGGCCGTCTTCCTCTGACGCCATACATTCTCCATCTGCTCCTGAATAACAATACGCTTATAATCAGCCTCCGTTATCGCTTTTTTAAGCCGTTCGCTATTCTTCGCATTGAAGTAATTAAGTTTCTGGCTAACCGCACGTCTCCATGCTTGTTCAGTAATACCAACGGTTTCCAGCAGTTGATCACGAATCTCTATTTTCGCTGGCCAATACTGTTTATTCACCCGATCCCAGCGACGTTCATAATCAATAAAACCTAACGCTTTCAGTTGCGACAACGCCCTTGTACAGCGCGTTATAGACTTGTTCCCAGCTTCGGATACGGTAGACAGGCCGCAAAAATCAGCCAACGCCTCAGCACTAGCCAGAACCCGCTTAGAAATGATGTTTACATGGTGCAAAATCGCAGCGATCACAGCATTAATCGCCCGACGACGATGCTCGTTTATCCGGCGCTTCCGCTCTGACGGTTGATTAACGTAGAACGCAACCTCACACGTAAGATCACGCCCATTAATGCGCTGTAAAGCATCAGATAACACCAGCGGCAGCTTGTGCGTATGGTGCTTTGGAGGCTGGAACTCCGGCGACAAATTACAAACGTAAGCTGAACGTAGAGACGGCATTGGTCTATCCATATGTTCGCTCTTGCGTCCACGGAAAACCAACGTATAATGGGAGTTGTCGAGGCGCCCATGGATATTGTTGTTGGTTTTCCGTGGATGTCGCAAGAAGCCCGCAGATTTATCTGCGGGCTTTTTGTTTCCATATCTGGTCACTTTCCAACCAGACACCCACAATCATAACCACGTTACGTGGTTTTAAGAGAACTCTACCACAACACTTTCGGTCATGCACGAAGTCTCTCACTGATCGAACGATAATCCACCAGTAAAAGGATCTAAATTGGATCTCGTTTTGCGAGCATCATACTACTGGCCTAACTCCAGTCAATGATTCCCAGCCGGAAACCTGCGGTAAAGCGTGGATAAGGTAACATCGAAGATAATCGCTATCCGCTTACGTGAAACACCATTCGCAATAAGCCTTCCGATCTGTTCCCATTGCTCTGGTGCCAGCTTTGAGCGACGTCCTCCTATCCTGCCGTTAGCCCTTGCCACCGCCAATCCTGCACGCGTTCTTTCAATCATATTTTCCCGCTCCATCTCTGCGACTGCACTCAGCATCGTGTAGGCAAAGCGGCCAATTGAAGTGCTAATTTTTATCCCTTCCGTAATCGAAATAAACTCAATGTTGTTTGATAAAAAATGGTTAAGTAAATCAACAAGATGAATCAGAGAACGCCCCATTCGGTCCAGCTTCCAGACAATAACCGTATCGCCCGGCCGTAGCACCTTAAGTAGCTTATCAAGCCCTGGCCGTTTTGATTTAGCACCGGATATTTTATCTTCAAAAATCCGGTCACATCCTGAACTCCTGAGCGCCTCCAGTTGTAATTCCAAATTCTGGTCAAAAGTTGACACCCTCGCATAACCATATTGCATACTTTCTAAACCGCGATTGTTGCTAAAAGCGGGAAAAAATATCGTTCAGACGACACAGAGGCAATTCGCAAAAACCTCGGTTTGCAGGAAACGGTAAATCAGGCTTCTGGCGCATTACAAAAAAACCAGAACGGCGCGGATATTCCTGATAAGGATCGCTTCCTGAGTAACATTAATGTTTACAGCAAAGGCGAGGTGGATAAGAAAAAAGGAATGCGGCAGTACGTATTTAACGCGCCGTCTAATGCTGTTGGTGGAAAGTGGTATCCAGTTATTTTCCAGCGTTCCACAGGCAGCACTGGCGAGCTGGCTTCCAGAGTGATTATAACGACCACATCTGCCGGTGGTAATTACGAAATGAATAACTGCGAATTCAATGGAATGGTAATGCCTGGTGGCTGGACTGATCGTGGTTCATATGCGGCAGGTTATTTTTCGACGTATCAGACTAATGAGCGCGCAATCCACTCCATTGTAACAAGCCTTAAAGAAGATGATGTATGCAGCGTTTTTTACGTTGAAGGCAGGGCTTTTCCTGTGCGGGTTTCTGCTGAAGAAGGGCTAACGGTTATTGTTCCAACTCAGGATTATACCGTCGGTCAAACAACATATAAGTGGGGAGCAACTAATCCCGCGACAGAAAGCACGAACGCACAAGCCATTCTGGATTTTAACAATGGGCGAGGGTTTTATTGTTCTCACTCAATATTCGGTATTAATGCCATTTTTAGCGGAAATCTGGGGATTGGAACGGCTAATGCCCTGGGTGGAAATTCAATAGTTTTAGGAGATAACGATACCGGGTTTAAACAAAATGGTGATGGGGTGCTGGATGCTTATGCTAATGGTGTGCATGTATTCCGCTTTATAAATGGTTCAGCAAGATCATTAAAGGGTATTCAGGCTGGGGAAAGTAAGTTCTTCACACTTTCAAGTGCAAATACCGCTGCCCGTAATGCATCATTTAACTTGTGGGGAAATTCGTCAAGACCAACTGTTGCAGAGCTTGGTGATGATTCAGGCTGGCATTTCTATAGTCAGCGAAATACAGATAACTCGGTGATATTTGCTGTAAACGGTCAGATACAACCAAGCAACTGGGGTAACATTGATTCCCGATATGTGAAAGATGTTCGGCTTGGCTCACAGCAATATTATGGTGTGAACAACTGGCAAACATGGAACTTCCAGTGCCCTTCAGGTCATGTATTGTCTGGTATAAATGTTCAGGATACAGGGTCCAATTCTGCCGATAATATAGCTGGCGTTTATTACAGACCCGTTCAAAAGTATATAAATGGCACCTGGTATAATGTAGCGAGCGTTTAATATGATGCACTTAAAGAACATTAAAGCGGGTAACGCTAAAACACTGGAACAGTACGAATTAACAAAGAATTTTGACGTTATCTGGTTGTGGTCCGAAGACGGAAAAAACTGGTATGAAGAGGTAAAGAATTTTCAGGAAGACACAATAAAGATTGTTTACGATGAACATAATATTATTGTTGCCATAACTAAAGATGCCTCCACGCTTAACCCTGAAGGTTTTAACGTCGTTGAGGTCCCCGATATAACAGCCAATCGTCGGGCCGATGATTCCGGTAAGTGGATGTTTAAGGACGGAGCTGTAGTTAAACGGATTTATACGGCAGACGAGCAGCAACAACAGGCCGAATCACAAAAGGCCGCGTTACTTTCCGAAGCGGAAAGCGTTATTCAGCCACTGGAGCGCGCTGTCAGGCTGAATATGGCGACGGATGAGGAGCGTAGCCGACTGGAAGCATGGGAACGCTACAGTGTTATGGTCAGCCGTGTGGATACGGCAAAGCCCGAATGGCCACAAAAGCCTGAGTAAAAATTAAGGCCCGATATCGGGCCTTCTCTCATTCTGGTTGTTCGGGAAACGTTACTGGCAAGCTGGAAGTGTCTGTAGATTCGACTTTCTGCGCAAAGAGCATCCACTCTGTTAATTTTTGTTTATTCTCGTCGGAAATGATGCCCAGCCGTAGCTGTGAGTCCCATAGCTGGGTTTTATCCCTGACAAGTTGCAACAGGCTTTGCTTTTCATTTTCCGCTTGTTGCCTCTGCTCTTCCTCGGTATAAGTTCGCTTTATCACTACGCCATCTTTGAACATCCATTTCCCCGAAATATCAGCCCGGCGATTTGCTGTAATATCAGGTAATTCAACGACGCTTGCCCCCTCTGGATTAATTGCTGAAACATCCTTTTCAATGCAAATAATAACGCCGTTATGGTCATAGACCATTTTCAAAGTGTCTGGCTGGAAATTCTTTTGTTCCTCATACCAGTTTTTTCCATCATCTGAATAAAGCCACTTAATGTTAAATTGCTTTGTTAGCTGGTACTGCTCCACTGTTTTAGGATTACCAGCGGTAATGTTTTTTAAGTGCATCATAATTAAATACTTCCCGCGTTATACCAAGTCCCATTAATGCAATACTGAATTGGCCTTGCCTGAGTTGTATCAATTAATTCGTCACGGTTCCCGTTAACTGAACCCGTAACGACATAACCTGACCTGTCAGACCAGCCGGGGCCATTCCATGTCTGAACAGATGACAGACCGCCAAGGCGAATACCTGTAATAAACCTTGAGTTACATTCTGCCTGAGTATATGCACCAACATCTCCCGCTGAAGGTTTTCGTGTCGTGGTATAGAAATCTGACCAACCTAATTCAAACCCATAACCATCACGAGCCGACCTGTAGGAAATGCCACCATTTTTATAATTCACACGGAATTGTACGGCAGGACAGCTACCAGCATTTATATTAAAGTGAAGAATTAATGCAGATGCACCACCAATCAGGGCGTTATATGCACCACTATCCCAATTCCATCCAACGGATGTATCACCATTAACAGTATTACCTGTTTGTCGGAGTGCAAATGCATTGACATTTTTGGCACTAATTGAAATATCGCTAGAACCATCAAAACCAACTCCAGCAATTTTTCGTGCTGTTTTCAGCTTTGTTGCAGTAGCGGCATTGCCGGACAGTTCCCCAGAAAGGCCACCGCTGAATGTTTGTCGATTAGTCCAGGTATTCGCTGTACTGAGTAACGGTATTTTCTCCCCGCTTGTGCCGAGTTCTCGTAAACCGAGGTATTCGATAACGGCGGCAACGGTCGATTTCGCAAGAATATCCCGCCCTACTTTTGTCAGAGTTGCCAGGCTGGCGACATCATTCCCCGTAAAATACGGAAACCTGTCTGCCGCAGTAGCAAGCCCGGCCAGCGCCGTCAGGGTGGCATCTTTCGGTTGCTTACCCGCAAGCGCGTTAGTCATGGTGGTCGCAAAATTCGGGTCGTTGCCCAACGCCGCAGCCAGCTCGTTCAGCGTATTCAGTGCGTCAGGCGACGAGTCCACGAGGGCAGCGATCGCAGCCATAACATAAGCCGTGCTTGCGATCTGAGTATTGTTAGTACCTTTTGGCGCAGTTGGTGTTGTTGGTGTTCCGGTCAGCGCCGGACTGTTCAGGGGCGCTTTCTTGTTCGTTTCATCCATTACCACCTTTACCGCTTTCGATGTCGCGGCCAGTGTTTCAGACGTGCTGTTGGTTGCACTACTGAGCTGAGTGATTCCCCTTACTGTCAGTGAAGCTACAGGCACATTTGTTATCTGCTCCCACGAATGCGTGTGATTGGACGGAGCCTTTCCGGCCGCAAGATCATACGCTGCCTTAACAGCCTTTGGTGTTGCGGCCAGCGTTTCCGAATCACTGTTAGTGGCGCTACTGAGCTGAACAATCCCTTTTCGCGCCGTGGTAGCGTCCTGTGCGGTGTATTTGCCATTAGCCAGGTCATATGCTGCCTTAACAGCCTTAGGCGTCGCAGCAAGCGTTTCAGACGAGCTATTGGTGGCGCTGCTAAGTTGAACAAAGCCTTTTGAGGTTAAAGTTGCATCAGGATGATTACGTGATTGCTCATGTTTCACAATGGCTTGCTTAAGCCGCTTTGCTGAAACAGCAAGGGAATCATCTGTACCTGCATCAATTTCTTGTTCATTAGCAAACCTTGCCACCCCAACAACAGTTTCGGTCGCGGGAGGATTAATAAACTCAATATCACCAAATGTAATATTTTTAGTATCAAGAGTTTTAATTGCTATATCACTTGATATTAAAGCGATAGTAGATGATGCTTTATTTATTATTGCTTGTTCTTGTGAGTATACAGCAAACAACGTACCCTTATTCGTATACAATCCTATTGTATGGACAACATACTCATCTTTACTATCATCCTTCGCTGTTACATGAATTGTATCAGGGGAAACAACTTTGCCACCTATTGTGGTAAGTCGTTTTATTTCGTTTGTTATATTTGTTTGTGAAGTTGACGTGACATAATATCTACTACCTAAACCAACAGAAACAATCTCAACTTTATTTGTTCCTGTTTTGTTGGCATTAACCAGCTCCTGACGCCCGGCGTCAGTCATCGTAAATAATAATTTACTCACGCTTAATTCCTTGAATTAACAAATTGCGAATTAGCACTCGCCAATTAATCGTACATAAGACACAGGCTGACAAGCACCAACAATACCGACACCACCAGAAACATTGGCTGCTTGCGAAAATGTAAATAATGTTCTTGCCGACTTTGCGCTCTTGATACTTCTTAACGTATCTTCCAACATCTCTTTCGAAGGAACGGCACCATCAAAAGAGTTAATCGAAGCAACAATTGAGGCTGTATATGGTTCGCCAGGTGGTGATGTTTCAAACCATTCTGTTATGTTTACCTCTCCACCCAAGCTATTTACTACATCTTCAACCGCTGCCCTTGTACCCTTTATTCGCTTTGTTCGTATTATTGATTTAAAAACAGAACGCTTTAACGATACAGGCCAACTATCCCTCCATGTATCAGCATTCCATTGCCAGGCTAAATGATCGAGAACAACTGAATCCAGGTTATCAACAACGCTATATATTTCTGTCTTATATATTAAATTGTTAATTGCTTGTAGTTCATCATCGATAGCTTTCGACATAGCTATCACGTTGGGATCTCTAGCTAAGTTAGGAGGTAAAACATCCAACAAGCTAACATTAAAGATATCAGCCATCCTCTAACCCCGCATACTGGCAATTTATATTTCTCTCTCTGGCGACCTGCGTCTCTCCAACCACAGTAAATACAGGACTTGATATTTCTAATCTTTTAGCCCCAGCATTTTTTAAACGTTGAATAATTTCATCTGGATTTATATCTCTTCCCATAACCGAACGTTGCCATTGTTTATACTCATCAATAGCTTTCTCAACCTCACTTTGAATTAAAGTTGTTCTGTTTTTGTCCGATGAGTTAATCCAGTATTTAATTATTATATCGTATTCAATGCTCTCTGGTTTCTTAACAAGAACTTTATCTGTGAATGGTCGAATATTAGTTGCAGAGAGAACGCTATTTATCTGCTCTAATAATTCATCAGAAGGTATATCTCCGTTCTCTAACAAAGAACGGATTTCTACAGTTCCGGGCGATGGTGTATATACATTCACATCTTTTATATTCTGATTGGCTGTTCTTGTCCAATATTTATAAGAATCCTCCGACCCTGCTGTAGATAGTTTTTCCGGCGAAAGTTTTATTCTTTCAGCATAATTATCATCTGACTCTGTATCAGCACCAGAATTAGATGTTGTTAGATTCCTTACGCTGGAAACATACGGCAACGGAGTCACCAACTCATTTATTTGCCCTGGTAAAAAGCCATTCCCCGATAAACCAGGTATAACAGCATATCCTGAGACTGTACCAACTGTTTTCCCAGCTGGTATTTCCAACAAAACATCTGTTTGGAAAATAACACTATTTCCAGTTGAAATTTGAGTGCCAGCAGGTATTGTATATATCCCCGATAATTTTGTTGACAGATTAAACTCAAATGTAGTCAAGGCAGATTGAGCTTCCAGCCTAGGCGTATCCGTCAGATAGCCTATATGATCGAGATATTCACCCCCACCATATGTAAGAAGGTTTTGTTTTGCAGAAAAATCGATAGCTTTTCTTTGCTGTATAATAATCTCACACAATGACAAGATGAATAATCTACGTGGATCAGCAGGTGCTAATGTTTCACCTGTTATACTCTCAAAAGCCCTGATTGAACGAGTTGTTATATCAGTCGGGTTAGAATCTGCGAAAGTAATATCTGGCAAACCACCGCGCGGCAACGTCATTCTCTAACTCCTATCACAAGTTTTGGCCTAATAAAACCATCAGAAACGTCCGTTCTTTCAAAAGTAACAGAATGGATAATCGCTCTAGGCTCAAACTCACTAATTTTTTGAATTATTTCTCGTGTTGCTGTAGCAATAAAAATTGGGCTGGGGCTATCAACAAGACTTGAATTAACTCCTAATTTTCTGGCATATGGTACAGTGCCAATCTGAGTATTAATAATAGTAGAGACATTTTGCAAAACTTCTTCTACAACTGTTTTGGGCGACCAATCAATCGAGTAAGAAGGTGATGATATGGTAAACGTATTATTCATAATAATTTACCTAACGCACTTCTAGTTTTTGACTCTATATTGCCAGCAATATCAACTAATGCTTCTTTCAGAGAGGTCTGTCCGACTTCCTGTAATTTAATGCCGACGATAATCACTCGTGGATTCCCAGTTGGACCGAAATAAGTCCATGATTCCTCTATATCTGTAATTATAAAATTACCAAAATACTGAATACCAATTACAACAGGATTTACTTCCTGAATTGATTGCATTGTCCTAAGTAATGAAAGCGCAGCCAATGGAACAATGCCAAGTGTTGTATCCAACCGCATATTAAAACTAACTTCATCCAGATCTGGACCTATATCCTCCAGAACAGGTTTAAGCCCAATAACATCATGGCGCGCAACACGACGCTTTGACGTCCTTTTAAAATTGTTGAACGTATTCACCACTATTGATGAGGCAACAAAAGGCATTGTACCAAGCATACCCACAATCATGCCTGAGCCTCCGTTGTCGGAGCGTATTCCCCCTGAGCTGTGTGATGGTGGCCTTTAGATTTAATCCCATCAACATCTATATCACCACCAACAACCTTAACATCCCCAGAAATTGTAGCTGCAACACCTCCAGCAGAAGATCCTTTCATTCCACCTTTGAAGGTTAGTAATCCTTCAACTGTAGCATTTCCGGTAATGATGGTTTCTGGAGCATCAATAGTTACGGTTCCTGTAGCCTTAACGGTTACATCTCCGACAGCATCAACAAGGAGTAAATTAGATTCTCTGTCTACCTCAATACGAGTTCCGTTATTAAATCTAATGACGCGTTTATTAACCGTATTAGATGGCGGCTTCTGTGTTTCATCATAAAAACTACCAAGAATAAAACCTTGTTGCGGCCCTGCGGGATGAAAGATACACAAAACTTGCTCACCAATATCTGGCATCCAGTAATCAGCATTCTTATCCGTATTTTTCACAATAACTGATAACTTTGCCGAAGTGACGTTATCCTGATCATCGAAAGTAACTCTTGCTGTAACATCACCATCATCAATATCAGAAACAACGCCAACTCTTATAGTCTGACGTAATAATGTTTCTAAATCATTCATAATTAATACCCATTAATTACTCTTCGGACATCAATCGAGGTGGTATAACCACTAGCCCCAATTGAATGCACAGCTTTCGATATAAGATATTTTCCAGAAAATGAACCGAATCCGTCAAGATTTATAGTTACACCAGCAACCAATCTGGTGTCTCCAACCAATACTAAAGATCCTGTATTTTGATATCTATTTTTAATCCGCAAAGCAGCCTTTGCCTTACGTTTTGCTTCATCTAAATTAGCTACCAGTTTTCTTATCTTAAGATTCGACCCTTCTTCTACGGATGGATCTACCCAAGTATACGAAAGCGACTTTCTTTTTTTAGGTACGCGATATTTGCACGTGCAACTTTTATACAAATCTGTAGATTGTATGCTAAAGCTATATCTGATTATCTCATCAATACCTAACGTAAGCGTAGCGATAGGATCTTTTTGCTCAAACATCTCTTGAGCAAATATTATTAATTGGCTATCAGTGACCTTTAACGACAACCCTTCATCCTGGCAAAGTCGATGGAGAAATTTTAAATCGCTTTCCTCCATTTGATCTTCACGCGCATAATATGGATTACTATCACCATCAATAAGAAACAACAGTTCAAGGTTAGCTAATTTAGCTATAGAAGTTGCTATATCTTTAAGAGTTGTTTTTTCCCATGCATTACTTTTTAAATCACGTCTAATGCCTGATGAAACAGGAACAGAAACAGCAGTTACCTCAACAACAGAAGGTGGTCCAGAGCAAGTTATGCCATCTACCTGGAATTTCCCGCACTCAAGGACGATTTGATTTATAGGCTTAAAGCTCAAATCAATAAAATCACCCTTTTTAGGTGTCCAGTCTCCAGACCATTTCCCATCATCATTTTTTAATATAATAGAAATATCATCGACCTGACCATCTTCATTATCTGTATAAGACATTGACAAAACATCAGGTGACATATGAGCGGTAATATTTACATTCTGATATATAACATCAAAAAGCGTTTTACGTAACACTATTGCGTCTCCACGGAGGCAAATTGTTTACTGATATTGGCATAACCGGAGCATCAGGAACTTTAAGAATAATTCCCGCAGAAAAAAGCACCGTAAAGCGGTGCTCAGTATTAGCATCAATAAGAAGATAAGACAGGTACTCATTACCATACAACTTTAACGCGATACTATCCCATGAGTCCCCTTGAACCGTTCTATAATCATCCAAAACTTAATCTCCGTTGTTGGAACATATGAGCACTCAATTTCTTCTCAAAATCAGAATATCCCGCATCTAATGCTCTTTTAGCTGCCGCCTCAGTTTCCTTTGGTGAACCAGCCGGAAGATTGATTACAGGTGAATAGGTTATTCCACCAGTCACAGCGTTAACGTTCTGGCGAAGTCCAGAACTCCCGGCAGCAGAGATCCCGTGAGGTGATAAATTTGATTGCCCGAACTGGGTTGCGATTGCATTCTGTAAGCTGTTATTTCTGCTAACACCAGATGCCAGAGTAGTCATTATTGCACCACCTGACTTTGTTAGCTGTGAGAATGGACCTTTTTTCGCATCAGAGAACGGTAAATACTCACGAACAGAAGAAAAAACGCCTTTCACCTCATTGATTAGAGCATTTGCTTTTGATTTTATCCCTGTGATTAACGTCTCAATTATTTTTGCGCCTGACTCACTCCAGTTTATTCCAGACAAATAAGCTGTTACAGATTGAAATGCTCTTATAAAGAGTCCAACGGGTGAAAAACGCATAAAAACAGATACCAGTGTATCTATGATTTTCTTTCCTGTTTCGCTCCAGTTAATGCCAGAAAGGTAATTTGTTGTAAGTTTAAGTGCTTTAATTAAGAACGGAAGCGGAGACATCCATTTAAAAGCACTAATTAATGTACTGTAAATTCTTACTCCTGCCGAACTCCAGTTTATGTTGGAAAGATAATCCCATGCTTTACCAAACATAGATATAATCCATCCATTGAGGTCAAAGTTTAAGATAAAGTTTTTTATAGCCTCAAATGATTTAACTGTATATTCCTTAACAGAAGGCCAAACTCTGACAGCATAATCTCTGATCTTATCCCAGTTCTGATAGAGCAATATTCCTGCGGCAACCAGCGCAGATATAGCCATCTGAATCCACCCGAAGGGTGTTAGCTTTGTCGCTACAGATAAAGCCAGCATAGCTACCCTACACGCTATAACCACACTTTTCATGGTTAGAAACGCACCTGCCGCCATCACAATCTGAGACACAAAATTGGGGTTGTTAGCTACAAATTCACTAATTTTTGTAATCAGCGGAACCAAAACACTAAGCGCGGCATTCAAAGCTGGTTGCAAGGCCTGACCAAAACTTAATGATGCATTGCTAGCCTGAATACGTAATTGTTTCAATCGCTCCGCATTGTCTTTCGTTATGTTGGCAAAATCGCGGTCAATAACAGCACTTCCAGCCCCAAGAGATGTTGCTTTGATTCTCTGGTATTCCTTCCAGTTTTGAATCATCGGACGAACAAAGTTCTGAACCTGCATATCGCCAAATAGCTCACCAAGTAACTTCTGATCTCCGTTCTTAGTCATTTTCATGACAGAATGCATTGCAGCTTCGAATGGATTCTTCCCTTTTTTCTGCGCTGTTGTGACAATTTTATATAAATCTACACCGAAATTTTTCTTTGCTTTTTTTAGTGTTTCAGGGGAAAGTATTTTCGCCAAAAAGTTGTTCATATTATTAGCAGCCTCATCCGAAGTTGCAGCACCTTTGCGAGCTATCTGCAAAGCTGCCCCCATCGTCGCGGCGGCTTCTTTACCTCCCATTTTTAATGCCTGGAACTGAGCACCAAGCACAGGAAGATTTTTGGCCATATCTTTAAATTCAAAGTTTCCCTCTTTCCCTGCCTGAACCAGAATCCCCATTGCAGACTTCATTTGAGATGGATCAATCTTCAATGAGTCACTTAATGTAAATGATGCTTTCGAGACATCGAGGATATCAGAGCCAGTAGCTGTAGCTGTTCGCCCAATAGTTAGTAGATTCGCCTGAGCCTCTTTATAATCCTGCCCAGCAGCGACAAGAAAACCCTGAGCGGCCTGAATATCAGATGCAAACTGGTTGGTGGCCGTTCCAGTAACAAGCATCGCCTGCCCCATCGCCTGAACTTCTTCCGGCTTCATATCTGCCGTAAGACCAATCATTTTGTTTTCACGATTGAAATTTGCTGCATTGTTAGCAGCAGCAAATGCACCAGCCGCTACAGCACCAGTTTGTAATCCTGACCTTACAAGTTGACTCTTTGCCTCACCAAGATGCTCTCGCTTCAATTCACGCTGCCTTTCCAACGCGCGGTTTAACTCCTCCTGAGCACGTTTTACTGCAAGAACATTTTTCCGTGCTTCAGCCAACGCATTTTTATAGCTGTTAATTTTATCAATACGTTGTTTTTCTAATGCCCGGTTAAGTTCCTCCTGCTGTTTTTTCACTTGCTGAACATTTGCTCTGGCTAAAGCCAAAGCCGTTCTGTAGCGGTTAACCTGCTCAACGCTACGGGCCTGAGCCTCACGATTACGATCAATGCTTGCTTTAAGCTCTTTCTCTCTTGAGGCTAAAGCTCTGGCAGATGTATCAGCTCCCTGATACGCAGACTTTAAAGCGGCCAGTTCTTCACGCTGAGAACGTAGTGATGCTCGTAAATTTGATGAATGTGTTTTTGCCTTCTCAAAGTCACGAAGCATCGCTCTGGTTGGATTGGCCGTGTTTTTTATTTGCTTCTGTAACTCTTCAACGCGAGCAGCAGCTTTATGATATTCGAGGGCAGTCTGTCCAACCTTTACTTTTACAGATTGTAGCTTTTGAATTTCCCCATGTTCTTTCGTTAATCCAGCAAGCTCTGCATTTAATTTAGCAACAGCCTGATTAGCTGTAGTAAAACTTTTGGGGAGAGAGGCGGCAACTTTGCCGCCAATTTCAAAAGCCAGCTTAAAGTTCTTATTGCTGGCCATTAGTATTAATCCTCATTAAACACGTCAATCCATGCGACGATTCGCCTCAACCGAAGCGAAAGCCAGTAGGATATAGGTGTTGATTGAGATGATTGAGATAGAGAACTCGCGGCCCTCATTATTTGCTTATCAATAGGTTTTTGCTCATCAAAACCTACGAGAGCAAAAAATTCTGTACCTTTTGACAAACTTTAACAAAGTCTTTCGCTGGTAATCCATTCAGATACTCTATTGGACGACCAATACAGCGAGCAGCCAAGGCTGCATGGACTTTATTATCAAGTGATGTTTGAACTGAAACATGCCCTTGAGATTGCAGTAAGTCCGATACCTCTAAAATATCACTGCCTTTTAGGTTGTCTAAATCAAGGTTGAGTTCAGTCACCGGCTCAAAGTCTTCAAAACGATATTCTTTACTTAATTTAACGGTTTCCATTTTGTCACCTTATAAACCTAAATCATCACGAACGCTTTTTAATATATCTTCACCATCAAAGATACAAATAAAGTTCAATTTATCAATTTCCAGGACTTCTTTTCCATCAATAAATAATTTGATATAGAGAACTTCAAATTCATTCTCTGAATCAGTAGCCTTTGCCACCTGTAGCGAACCTAAATCCAGTTTTTTAGGGTTTAGCTTCATTGAAGCCCGAATAGGAACCGTTTTATATTTTCCTGTTCCTGCATCATAAACCTGCTGGCTACCGCGAAAATCTACCTGATGAGATGAGGATAGAAATAATTTTGTACCAGCAGAGGTCAGAGTTCGCCATTTAAGAGAGACAGTCATTGGTTTGAAATGCCCCAGCGTTCCGCTCTCAAGCTCTCCAGCGATACCTGCACCACTAACAGTTTCTGTCATCATCTCAATTGATGGCAGCTTTGCGTCAGCAACACCGATAATACGGTTTCCCTCACCGTATACTGTAAAGTTAATAAGTCTCTCAGGAATTTGATTGCTCAAAGCAACCTCCTATTATTTATTCAGAAAACAAGTTCAGCAGATAATCAGGATTATATTCCATGACGAACTCTATATCTCTGGCAGGTGAGAACGGTGTCATTTTTACATGGAATTTAACAATCCCGTCCATTAATGACGTAATCGTGTTTTCAGACTGATCAAAGGTAACAACACCACCTGCAATATCCTGATTACCTGTGAGGCCGTTAAGCCAAATATTCGCACTTGTAACAATCGATTCAATTAATCGACGGTTTGCAGGATTGTCTATTTTTGACCAATGCGAAAGAATTAACGTATTACCCACCCAGTTAAACATACGTCGGCAAACACGAAATGCGTCTTTGGGGTCTGTAGATGTTGGATAAATAGCATTACGGTTTCCCCATGATTTCCAACCATCAAAATTAAGGCTTGTTACAATCCCCTGTCCATTTAAGTAGTTTGCCTGGCTAATGTTAAGCCATACTTCACTGCCATTTTTACGTACAGCACCGTCCATCTGTAGTTTTATATTTGACGGAGAACGTGATGGAATATCACCATACTGACTATCCAGCAAGCATGTTGCGGCCGCTAAATGGGTTGAGTGATGGTAAATATTGTCACCAAGTTTCACCATCGGCCAGCACACTGTCTGGTTAGCGGCCATGTGATTATTGTTCTGTTTCCATTCAGGAACAGCCGAGTAATCACTGATAGTAGATTTATCGGTCGGCGCATCCGTTATAGCTTCTGCTTTGAACAATTCACTAATCAGCGCGGCTTTAGCCGCCATTAGCTGACCAACTTCACTATCAGAACTAAATCCAGGTGCAATCACTTGTCCAGGAACTAACTTGAAGCGGGGATACACATCTGACAGTAACTCAAGCCCTGTATTGGCTTTAGTGTTGGAATCCACACCACCGATAATGTCATTTTTAGTTACGGCACCGGGATCAAGATGCGTATAACTAACCTTAAGAGTAGCGTCTTTTTCGGTAATTTTTCCTCCGCTAATAGCTGTAATGACCGTATAGCCATTATCATCCAGCGCCAGCACATAATCGGTATCAACCGTTAACCCAGGTGAATCACCATCTGCTTTTTTCACAACAACAGATTTATATAAGACACCATCGTTAGAGAGCGTACCTTTCCCGCCAGAAAGTTTTACTAACTCATCAGTAACGTCTTTCTTATGCTTTGCTGGATCAAGCACATTGATAAATACAACTGGCGCAACACCATATATTCCAAATGCGACTTTAATTACTTCGCTTAAAGTATATTTCTCGAAGTTTGTGCTATATCCTATTTTAGATACGGCCTCTGCGTATGTATAAGCAATGATAGGTTTATTTACCGCTGAGGCTGGATCTTCTAACTGATTAACAGGAGCCGTACCAAATGCGACAATCAACCCAGCACTAACTTGCACTGGAGGAGTTATAGATGTAGCCAGTTCAGATATATAAATACCGTGGCGATATCCCATTATTTAATCTCCATGATAGAAGAAGAAACTCTAGAGTACATTACATACTCGACACTGGTTTTATCAGAAAGTCTTTTCTCTGCATCTGCAAAATCACTGGTTGCCACAAACAAACACTTTGCACCAGGAATATGTGATATTAATTTTTTACACTCTGGAGATAAGCCATTCTTAAATAGTTTATGCTTCAAAATTGAGAGTTGAGGGATTGTTGGTCCTATATATACAAATGTTTGAGCAACATCTTCCTTCTTTTCTATATCTTCTTTACTACTTTTCTTATTAGCCATTTAGATAAACTCCTGAGACTGAATATTCTGAGGCTTTAATACTAGCCACGTTCCAGTTGCTTCCGTTATCCAATATGGATACGGTTGATCATCAAACATTCGCCATCTGATATCGCCCTGAAAGAGAAATTTCTCTTCAAGTAAAGGCTTCTCCTGAAAATGAAACATCATCCTTTCAAGAAGAGCCATTACCCATTCATATCCAGTATGGTCCTCACAAAAACCACCTAGAAGAAACTTAACCTTAACTTCATCCGTTTCAGGCTGCATTCCTCCTTCCGTGGGCCTGATAATCACATGAGGAAATTCTGGCGGTTTATCTGGAGATGGTTGTGATTTAGGAGGCAAGTACCCTTTAAATATTGTTGGAACAAACAATTTAATATCGCTGTCTGTTTCATCATAAGGAGGCCCCTGCACTAATAAATCATGGAAAACCTCATGTTCCAACCGATTTTTTATTGCATCTATCAAAAGATTAATCAAATCGGCATTCCTCTGTTAGTATTAACAGTGAGAGTTATTTCCAATACACCAACATTATCTGATACTTCATCAACAATATAATTTTTACCGTTGATTTTCATTGACTGGTCTTTGACAGGGAGAACAGGAAAATCTTTTCTTGAAACAAATAATATTATTTGCCCCTGATTTATTCCCTCTGCAAACTCAGCATATGAGCGTTTATTCCGCTCATGAATAAGGTCTGTATCAATAACGGCAAGGATATCCTTGCCGTCTATGTTATATGTATCGGCAAACTCTTTTTCATTGAGGAATATTGCAGAAATATCTTGCGCTATAACCTCTTTGAAGGAGTTCATTACTTCTTATTACCTTTTTTTTGCGTTGATTTTTTCGCATTACTGGTATCAGAAGTAGCTACAGATTCAGATGAATCATCAGCAACCGTTTCCTCATTGTCGCCATCATCCTCAAACTCAACCTCGAATACACAGCTACCCGCCTCCGTTCGCGTAATCAACCCCGCGTCCACAGCATCATTAACAGCAGATGCGTATCCATGCTCAAAAGCTAACTTAGCAGCATCATAGCCCCCGGCCGATGCCAAATCACCATCCTCTTCGGTGGCAATAGCATGTCCTGACGCAATCAGTTCGGCAATTCTGGAGTTATCCATTAGCCCATTAAGCAAACGGCCCGCTTTTAGCGAGCCGTGGCTTATCGTATCAATGTTTTTAATCAGTCTGGCCATTTAAACCACCTTAGCCACCAGATAGGCATCAGCCACACCAGGATTAGGCAGTGGAGATGACTTCATGGCAACATAACGGCCAGCCGGCTTACGAGTTACCCAGGTGTCTGGAACTCGTGGTGACTCAACAATCGTTAGAGTCTTTTCGGCGTCATCTACAAGCTCTACAGCACCATACAGCATCGTTCCTCGACCAGGAGAGCCAAAGAGGATCTTATCTTCCGGTACTAATGGTTCTGGTTTTCCTGTTTTATCATTGCGAATAAGTTCGTCGTAACCATAAAAATCGACACCTTCAAGATTGCCATAATGAGTTACGCCTTCTTCTAACTCCTTAGGCTCAATATACCCAAGCTCTTTTCGGCGATTATCAAGATATTTAGTTACTGCTTCATTTTTAACGAAAGCATCAACAACTTTTGCGCCCATTACGGCAACACGAGGTGTAAAACCTGAAGTTAGTGATACCCGACGTTTCCAGTTGCGAACATTGACCAACGGATCTGATTTTGCAGCACTCCATAAATCATCACCTGTCAGTTCAAGATATGGTTTATCTCCTTCCTCTTCAGGCCAAAAATAAACTGTGTCATCCACACCTTCACCAACAATATCAACCTGCCCCGTAAACAAGACTTGTGCACACATCCATTCTTCACGGCGGTTAACCATTTCATCAAGCTCAAGCAAATCTTTACCTAATTGCTCGGCGGCTCGTTCTGCTGGCGATTTTGCGTTGTAAATATTCTCACCCGGAAGCCTGTTTAAAAGCAGCTCTGCTGTTGTTACCAAATCAGGTGCAACAAGTGGTGGCTCCAGAGTTCTCGTTACAAAGCCGCGTCGCTCAACGGTTTTTGAGCCAAAACCTTTACCAACAAACGGAGCCATAGTACGGCCACCGCGAACAAAATCCAGATCAACTTTCTTTGTATTAAAGGTCTGAACACCAGGAAAAAAGGTACGAAGAAGAAAACGACGAGCCTTGAAATTCTGAATAACAGGCTCAAGCATTGTACGTCGTTCAAAAATATCAATATTCGGCATAAAAATACGACCTCTTTATATTATGCAGATGGATTTTGTTGTGCGGTGTTAAGGAATATCCCAACCTTCCGGCAAGCCAGATATACATCGGCAATCTTTGCTGATTCAGGAAGGATAACCGCATGTGCATTGAACATTCCGGTCAGCCATGCTGTTCCAACTTGCGCTGAATCAGTCGCATCAATACTGTGTTGAGCGATACAATACGGTTCTTTTGCCACCCCCTCACCAGAGAGATTTATTGGTGCTACAGTGACAACATTTGTTGTCTGATCAATACTGACAAAAGCAAGCAACTCACCTCGATTTACTTTACCGCTGGCAAGTTTAATACTTGTTGTAATTGCTGGCATACCACCAGAAATAATCAGATTATCTGGTTCAAATGAAAAAGACTCTCGCATAAACTCACCTTAATTTTTATCGCGGTTTTTAAATACTGACCCAATAACATTTTTTACTACTTCAGCTTGTTTATCGCCGTTGTTTTCTGGTTGATTAACATCAACTGAATCATTCACCTCATTTGCGTCTTCTTGCCGTTGATTAAGAAAGTTTTTGTTACGCGCTCGCTCTGCATTCATAATTTCCAAAGCAAGTTCAGCCGCAGAAACTCCCGTTTTGAATTTTGCATTCTTAACCAGGTCGTCATGACCTGGAATCACGCTATTCTCGATTGTTTCAATGCGCTCGCGTTCTGATTTAACGCCCTCGTCTTTACCAGCATTAAAAACCTGATTGTATAATTCTGGATGTTTATTTTTTAATTCATCAAGAGTCACAACATCGTCCTCATTTTGTTCATTTAATTCAGTAGATAATTCATTTTTATTTTGTGGCAACTTTGCGAGAGAATCAGGTAATTTTGAAAACCTTGATGCTTCAAAAGTTATTCCATTGAGCGAAAGCATCCCTTCCTTTATAGAAGCGGATAAGCGCATTGGTTTTTCAACTTCGTCAGCAAATCCAAGCTCTACAGCCTCTTCTGCATTTAGCCATGTTTCCTGATCCATTAGTTCAATTAATTTATCCTCAGAAAGCCCTGTTTTCTCCTTATATGCAGATAAAATACTATCTCGTATCTTATCCATCATCTCAGCAATATCACGTAGTTCATCCGCATCACCAGCAGCAAATGTCCACGGATTATGGATCATCATCATAGCATTAGATGGGATAACAACTTTATCACCTGCCATTGCAATAATGGTTGCAGCCGATGCAGCAATACCATCAATATAAACAGTAATATTAGCCTTATGACGTTTTAATGAAGAAAGAATAGCTTGAGCAGTAAAAACAGAACCACCATAACTATTAATTTTTACGTTGATAGCATTTGATGATATATCCTTTAATTTATTAACTATGTCAGAAGAAGAAACCTCATCAAATTCGCCAATATATCCGTAGATTAAAAGTTCAGCCGGAGAGTCATCTTCACCCGTGCTATTTTTTATTTCCCACCAATTAGGCATCATCTGTCTCCATATTTTGTTCATTTACCTCAGAAACAGGAGGCGTAATCAGCCCCAACTCACGGCGAGCATTCTCTTCTCTGCCACAAATTTGTGCGGTTTCTTCCCAGTTAAGACCTGACATTTCAGCCGCTTCCTTTTCACGGGTAGAGAATGTTTCCTCAACACGCAGTTTTGCAGCTTTGACTTCTTTAAGGGGATCTAATTGGCCTTGTGATGGGCCATACCATTGAGCGCCACTCCATGCAGCGCGATATTCAGGCCCATAAAAAAAACCAGGGGCAATAACACGACCTTTAGCAACGGCTTCGGCCAACCATTCCTCATAGATCGGTTGGCAAAATGACTGAACCATCCAGTCACGTCGCATACGGAACATTTTCCAGGCTTCAAGTAATGCGGCCCTGCTTGCGCTATAACTTGCTGTAAAATGCTTTACCAAGAGTTCGTAAGGGAGTTCTAAAGCAGCCCCAATTTGACGGCATATGGCGACAACAAAACCATCAAATGCCGTATTTGGTCGCCCGGGATTTGCTGTATCTATCGACTCACCTTCACCCAAACTTACTATGGAGCCATTCCCCATTTCTTGGGTGTTATCATCATGGTTATCGATCTGCTCGTACTGAGGGATACCCGATTCACCGACTGGTCCATCAGGAGCGTCTGTTTTAATAAAGACAGTAAACATCCCTGACACAACCGCAGCAACCAATTCAGCATCGGTGTATCGTCCTAACTGCTTCAATGCTTCAATAACAGGAGCAAGGACAGGAACGCCACGGCGTTGCCCAGGCCTTTCAAAATCCTGCATGACATGCAGAATATTTCTTCTTCCTGTTTTACTCCCATATGCGGGAATACGTTCCCACTTGCGGGTTACAAAACCAGAAGTCCCGGCTGGGTGATGTTTTGCAACCCAGTACGCCACAGGCTCGCTAAATTCACCAACCTCTACGCCACCGTAAAGATTTGGTATAAAACGATCCTCTGGATTGCAAACACGATCACCTTCAATTAAATAGACGCACAAATCATATATAACACCCTTACGCTTAATAACTGGTAGCGCAGCAAATATATCGCCAGATGTTAACGCAGATATTTGGACCAATGATTGCAATTGTCCAAAAGTACACATTCTTGATGCATCACAATTTGGAGAATCAGCCCATAATCTAAACTCACGCTCAACATGCTTTTCCCATGCTCGCGCTTCTTCCTGCGTCATCCCCAAGAAATCGGCATCAATGTTCGCATTTAGTTTTAAACCGGAACCAACAACGTTTGTCCTGATAGTTTTTATTGCGCCAACCGATAGCGGGTTTCCCATGAAGAGATCACGAGAACGCTCACGCAATTTATCTATATTTTTAACAATATCATCATCAGGAGAACCAGCTTTACTAAACCAACCCCTTAATGATTTTTTATGAGTGCTTGCACCATGACGTGAATATCCAAGGTTATTAATACCTTCAAGTGCTTCTAACCGTTTTCTTGCCAAAGCTCGATTTAATGCCCTCTGAGGTGAAAACGGCGCAATAACTCGATCAAGAATATTCATAAATCTCTTATCACCACTCGTTTAATTCGTGGGCCTCGGCGTATACCTGCTGATAATCTTTCTACTTCATTACGCCAGTAATCCATCTCTTTTCTGACTTCTGATAAATCCGCACGAGTTAACTGCCGCGTACCAAATTTATATGACTGACCGCCAATAGCAATAGCGCGATATGCTTCCCGCCAGACAGATAACATCTCTCTGGCTTCAGTCAGAGAAAATGCTTCATTGTTCATTTATATTTCCTCTATATGGTTACGCCTTTACTTATAACTCTACGGCGTCTTCTACGTATACCTGACGAGTTCTGCACATACACATTACCTCGCATTTCCTGTTCGGCAAGCCAGTTAAAATTAGGGTTCAGAATTTCCATCGCGGCAGTTGCATAGTTACGGCAATCAAGAGGCTCGTTACGCTCGTAGACTTTCACCCACTTTTCTTTTGTCTGCCCATTTTTATATTCAAATATTTTCTTCTCTGATAATAATCCTTTAAAGTATTCGGTATCATATCCTCTGTCAGAATCTAATGGGAAATGCATATAACCAGGACCAGGATCATGTAGTTTAATTCTTGCCATGATGGTCCCTTTACCATCATCAACCCCCAAATTAAACAACATAGCACCCACACGGTTATTATTACTTGGCTTTCCTATAAATGGTAAACCTACCCCACCACGCCCCCTGATAGAGTATATTCGCCTTGATTCTCTCGGCTTAGTAAAGCGATATACCTCTGTCGTAAAATGCCCACCAGAGTCAATACAAACGGAAGAAATCTGTAATTTTCGACCGTCACGGAATGACCAGCTACGGAGTAAGTATTCATCAAGTTGTTTCCAGACAACATCTTGTGCGGGATCACCTGGGAATATTTTATATTCTATCCCCCATGACTCCTTACCTTTTCCCCAACCGACCAATTCACAAACTAAATACGTGTCCTGTACGTCAACACCAGCACTTAACAATAAAACATCATCTGGTAAAAACTCTTCAAACCTTATTCTGCGTTGCAACAAGTATTCAGGATCGATATCGTCTTTAGCATCCTCTTTCCATGGCTCACCCAGCTTAAGGTTAATAAACTCCATTAATCCATTTTTATCGCGGTTTCTGGTTGCTTCCGTAAATTCTTCAACCAGCTCTGACAATGCAACCCACGGGGAGTAAAGACTGTTAATATGAAAACCAACAATACCTTTAACTCCAGTATGTTCAGCTATCCATACCCCCTTCGCCAACCAATCAACGTCTGGTTTACCAGATCCGCGCATAATCCCGCCGCACTCACAGCACTCATATCTGGCCGTTTCCGGTAACGCCTCACCTGAATCGCTCTTATCCCATCTGACTTGCGACCATTTCATCACCTGCATGGTGCCACAACATGGGCAAGGAACATGGTAGTAACGCTGATCGGAGAGCTTAAACCACTTGTGGATTTTGCTCGTTTCCTCCAAAACAGGAGTAGAAACAAAAACTTTCTTACGATTATGAAAGTTGGTAGTACGCTGAATACCTAGTTTTAGTGGGTCGCCCTCCTGCGTCACACCGTAACGATCAATCTCATCAGCTAACAGTATTCGAATTGGCCTGGATGCAAGACCTGCTGGGGAATTAGCACCAACAAGTGCTATATATCCACCAGCGTAATGCTTCATACGTATAGTCGTGCTGGACTTTTTGGCTGCACCGCGCCCCTCTTTCCCTTCATGCAGCTTGTGTTTCAAACCAGGGGAATATTTGAACGTCGGATCAATACGCTCTTTTGAAAAAGCCTCAGCCGCCTCTACCGTTGGATAAATCATCAACTGAGGAGATGGCTCCTGATCTGCAAAGTAACCCATAACATTTAGCTGTAATTCGGATTTACCAATTTGCGAGCTACATTGCATCACTACTGTTTCTGTATCAGCGTCACCAATAACATCCATTGGTTCACGCAAATATGGCACTCGGCTTGTACGCCACGGCCCTGGCTCTGGAGACGTTCCCGGCGCTACATGACGATACTTATCAGCCCATTCGGAAACAGTTAGCCGTGATTTAGGGCGAAGCGCACGGAAAAAAGCGGTGCTCCATACTGTTTCGCCCATGAGGTTTATTCTTCCTGCTTAATAAATCGGGATTCCTGGAGCGCCTGAAGCGCAAAATTAATCTCGTCTTCAATAATGCGTTCGATCTCCCTGGCTGTTTTGCCTTCACAACGGGGAGCTGCTCTTGGAGCAATACTAAATAAGCGGCTACGCAATTCATTAGCTGCCAGAAATGCATCATCCCTGACCGCATCTTTAGCGATGAGAGAGCCTTCCTTTTCTTCAAATTCAAGGCGTTTCAGCTTTGCCTGATAAATTTTTTCTGCGGTCTTAGCCTTGTTGAATTGCACCGCAACACCGGAAGTACCACCAGCTAATCCGGCATCATCAGCGGGTAACTCTGGTTGTTCCGAAGATATCCCATGCCCTCTTTTTCCATTTTCAGCAGATACCTCACGACCAACCTGTCGGCTCGCTTCATAAGCCGCACTGGCTTTATCAAAATCCAGCTTGCCGCTTTTCAGCACTGGAATGCGACCGGAACGACAGAGCTTCGTAACCATTGCCGGAGAAATACCTTTCCGGCGGGCAAACTCTGACTTACTGACGATGGCCATTACTTGCAACCATTAGCAAGATACTGAACAAATCCCTCATGCGTTTCATGCGCGTCGTGGTACTGACGATAAACATCCAGCAACAATGCAATTTCCATATCCGTCGCGGGAATACGTTCTTTATCAATAGCCAGGTACTTAATTTGAACAACAGGGGAAGAATTATCGTCTTCTTCCTGCGGCTGTTCATCGCTTAACATTTCGTCAAGCTCTGCATCATTAAACCCAAGCAGATCAATATCAAAATCATCATCCATTAACTCTTTGACTTCTTCGGCCAGAAGCTGCATATCCCAGCCAGCATTTAAGGCCAGCTTGTTATCTGCAATCCTGTACGCCTTCTTCTGTTTTTCAGAAAGGTTACTCAACCGAATCGCCGGAACTTTATCCATTTCCAGAATTTCGGCTGCTGCAAGCCGCCCATGCCCCGCAATCAGTTCATTCTTTTCATCGATCAGCACAGGATTAGTGAAACCGAACTCACGGATACTGTTCACCAACTGTTCAACTTGCTCATCTGAATGAGTCCGTGAATTTTTGGCATATCTGAGCAGCTTACCGACTGGTAAATATTCGATTTTTAGAGCCATTTTTTAACCGCCATAACACAACAGGTTAAAGAAAACTGTTTAACTTATTGATACTAAAAGAGAAAAATGACGATCTTTTTACTCATAAAAAATCACACAAACCAGCATAATTATATGATTTTATTAAGTTTTTATAAGTAAAAAGGATCTTGCGATAGTGTTTTGGTTAAAAGATTGGATGTATTTGCATGATTTATAACGATTTTTATCAGAACAACATCACATTGGTTAAAGATCTGCGCGTATCTTGATGATCTAAAAGAAAATTTTCTACTTTCTTTTTACCAGCACAAATACAGCAAAAAATCACGTTTTCCCGATATTTTTCAATGAGATGAGTAAATTTCTTTTACCGCAACTTTTAACCTAACTTTTTTCACGTTTAGCTAGCCGAACATCGGGGTTCGAATGACCCGCATCCAACGCTTTTGGCCAGAAGGACCCAATTCTCCCGGACGATGAAACGATGCTCGTGCTCCCCCACAGACAGCCAGCGAGCGACGCTACAGAACACAGTGAATACACCCTGCATAACAACACCATCAACCACACGATGATTAACGAGAGAACGTCTTAGAAAGGATGTCATCAATAGCCTTTGTGACTTCATCAGCAAACGCATCCTCACCAGCACGCAGCGCCACGCCATGCCAATCAAGACGCTGCGAATAGTTAGGTTGCTGGATGAACGTAAGGATCAACGTAGGACGCCGCCCAACGCGCTGCCAGACGCCTGGTTGAAGCGGGTTACTTGTACCAGGTCGAACAACAAAAAACTCCGTAGGCTTGCCCTGACGGCGATTTTGATGCGCATCTCGCTGAACTCTTAGGCCAGATAAGACCTGCTGTAATTGCCCCCGCGAAATATTCCCGTATTTGTCCAGCTTTGCGCCGGGACCAGGAGCAAGCTGCCAGCCGTTAGGCAAATATCCACCAGCCCTTAGCGCCCCTTCTGAGCGTTTGTACTGTCGTTGGCCACCTTCGATTTGCGGAGTCAACGTTACAGGGGCTGGCGTTCCTCCCCATTCACGAGCATACACAATGGCTGTAGGATCACTCTTCTTTGCGGCCAAAACGTAAGTAGAGTTCTGAATCCACGGCGTGGGCCTGTCAAATACCCGATTAATTTCATTCTTAATCGCAGCCTGAGAAGCCTTTGCCGTTCTGGTTGCCGCAAGCGCCATTGCGAACGGCAATTCGCGTTCTTCAAGGCGCTGGAGTTGTCGTTGAATATCCTGAGAAGAAAAATCCATCTTTATCTCAATTCTGTCAGCCACCAGCGCCTCCTACACACTACTTAATCAACGGCCGGAAAGCCGCCAGCACATCATCAGATCGTCCGATTGTTGAACCACCAGGCAACGGCAACTCAAACTCAAAACGAACAGCTTTCTCCAGACTCGCCCAACTAAGGGAATCATCGTTAATGACGTGCAAATACCAGCTCTTACAGTTGAATATTGACCGCTTAATCCTGAAACCATGTACACAACACAACTGCTTCACTTCATCATCAGAGTGAAACTTCTGGTAAAACCAGTGCCCCTTCCGGTACAACGCGGTAAAACCGTTATGATCAATAAAATAAAGCCGGCTTTTGGAACTCGCCGCTTGTGTTTGCTTCAGGACTGTTTCCAGCTCTCCACGGCTACGACCAGAAAAGAATATTGACCCACCAGCTTTACACAGGCCTTTCAGAACCGTCAGAACGGACCATTCAGCCTCAACACTATCGACCGAGTTCAAAACGCTATCGCAAATCACGTAGTCGTAACGCCCTCGCGTTTTTAAGTCGTCCACCAGCGTATCAATCATCCGGTTTGTTGCGGTCCTATCCAGAGTGTTTCCAGCGCCCTTACGGCGGAAAAGCTCGAGATCATGCAGGTTATATCCCTTTGCCCTGAGCATTCGCGCGTAGTCTCCCTGCCCCGAACCAAAATCAATTCCTCTTGGAGTCTTGGCAATGATCGGGAGGATCAACGACTCATACAGGTTTGATTTCAGGCTGCCACCATTACGCAACCGCATAAGCTGCGCATACGTCTGGATGTATGTTGTTTTCTCCAGATGAGAATACTCAAATACACCATAAGTTTTATTCAGATAACTTTGGTATTTTTCCTTCTCAACATCAGGGATCACAAACACCGTTAGCGGTGTGCGCGTCATCTTCGCTGCTAATGCATACTGAGCACAGTGAATAACCTCGCCAGACTGAGTAGCAACACAACCACCCCACGGACCATACTTGATAACCAGTTCCGCTATGTTCTTTCGAACATATGCCATTTTCGCGCGCATATTGCCTGAGATCTGGCTTGCCGATACCTGAACAAAACCATGCTTATCTTCCAGACCGGACACCCTGCAACGCTCATCTCCGCTATCAAAATCCGTTCCGTTATGCAGTTGGTTAAACCGTACTTCGTCGTATACCGTCGTTTCACAGGGCAACACATACACCGCAGCACGCGTTATTCCCAACTTACGTAGCGCCTTCGTCCTTTGATGTCCCGCCACCAGCAAATCGCCGCGCACTATCAATGGCTTCACAAGCCCCAGTTCCCTGACGCTTTCCGCCAGCCTAGCAAGATCATCCTCACCGATAAAACGCGGGTTATATTCCGCGCCGCGTAGGTGCGTTATGTCGTAATTGAGGTGAAGCATCAGCACACCTCCCCAGCCAGCAATGCGGATACAAATCCGATATAGCTGCCATTATCATCAACATAACGAGACACCGCGCAGTCAAAACGATCCGCTTCCTCATCCGTTGCCGGGATTTTATGACCTCCAAATGACAGGTACTGAACTTTTACGCCTGATTTGGCCTCATCCTTCTCAAATGGGATATCCATACCCTCTGTGTCATCGTAGACCGCCGCACTCAATAAGTTATCCAGTTCGCGCTGAGTAAAACCAATTGAGTCCAGAGCAAAATCATCGGCCGCAAGATCTGCAAGCTCCGCGCTTAACAACTCTTCATCCCAACCAGCATTCAGCGGAATACGGTTGTCGGCCAGACGATATGCCTTCTTCTGATTCTCCGTTAGCCCAGCCAGAACAATGCAGGGAACATCATCCATCCCCAACTGAGTGGCCGCAGCAATTCGACCATGACCAGCAATTACAACGTTGTTCTCGTCTATCAGGATCGGATTAGTCCATCCGTACTCCTGTATGCTGGCAACAATCTGATCTACCTGCTCCACGGAGTGTGTGCGAGCGTTCTTTTCATAACCAATCAACACAGAAAGTGGTAAAGAAACCACATTAAGATGTTTTGTCATGCCGTTTATCCGCTAAAATCCCCTCGCTTGTGCAAGCAAGTGGGCCTCGGTTTGTATCCACGGCACCCTGTGGGTATGAATGACTGTCGTCAGGTCGCAACTGACGGCGGTCGCCCACCTTCCAGTAATAAAAAAGCCACCAGCATTAACTCTACAGCGAGCTGGAGTTAATGAGGCAGCTTTGGTTTGCGCATTATCGCAGCCCCTGGTAAGCACAAGAGCTGCTGTAATGCTAAAAAAACAAAACCACCCGCAGGTGGTTTTATAAATAAATAGCAAACAGGTATCTGCACTAATCAGATAAACCAAACTTCTTCTTTGCCAATGACTTGAGAAGTTCTACACCAACATCCTTCATAACAGCCAATGGCTCATTGCTAATTTCTTTTAGTCTAGCGAAAACATCTTTGCTCTCTAGTGCACAGGCAAAATCCTGTCCCTCTGTAGTCAATCTAATATCTACATCAACAGTCCTCATTCCTGCAAAAAAATTAACATAGCCAAGACGCAGAGGATCACGCGTTTCCATCTTCATATTGCTGATAAAACCTTGCTCAATCAATTGCATATAATGAAACATGCCCTTTTCTGAGGCTATATCAAACCCCGCATCTCTTAGTTGATTTACTGTTATGAACGTGCTTTCTGAATCCAAAAACACAGTCAGCATCTTTTTTAGATAATCTAGATCGGTGCGCATTTTACCCTCCTTAAATGGAACGCAAATGTTACACAACCTTTAAAAAAGACACATTGTTTTATTTATGCCTCATTTTAATCGACCAATTACTGCCTAAATTTATCAATCAATAATTGCTCCCGCTTACGCCGAAAAGCTCTCTGCGCCACTAAGATGCGCCACAGAACACCAGCGATAACCACCAGCGAGATACAAAAACACACGGCCACAACCATCAGAAAAATGCCAACACCATTCATGAAACTATCCATTCTTCAATGAATATCTCCAGTAATGTCAAGAGATACGCCATCCCCAGCGCGGTTCCTACCGATATAGCTAAGACAAACCTCAAAGATAACGAGGTGTCTTTCGCTTTTCTCCAGACGTAAGCGCCAGCCAGAAATACCAACAAATCTCTTATTGGAAGCGGAAACCAGAACAAATCACTCGGCATAAGCACGATCATCTTCCGCTGCTGATTTACACGCCGCAGTTACTGATATATTGATAACCGGTGCGCTAATCGTGATGGACGACTCTGTCGGTTGACGCGATATAACTGAACGATGGTTATCAATGAAGTCCACAATCTCATTCAGGCACTCTTTAGCTGCCTCATCGTGACTTTTTCCGTATGCTTCATGGAGGACTTTCATCCTCATCATTGCTCCGTCACATATAGTCGAAAGCGCGTAAAGCACATCACTAACCGCCATTTCTTTTTTGGTGCTTGTCGAAGGCATCCCATGTTCTCCTTTGTCTGGATGTAAAAAAGCCCCGGCAATTGCCGAGGCTCGTTGTTCGTTATCGTTACGGTTTAATGCTCGCGTCGTCCGGCGACAACTTCGGATTTGTATTTCAGGTCGCCCAGCAAGAATTGCAGTTTAAGCATCTTTGCCGCCGTGTAGTTCCCTGATTCCACAACCTCTTTCATGAGGTCATAAACGGCCGCTACATCATCAGCCAGGAACTCTTTGCGTTGCTGCTCAGTCGCACGTTTGAAGGAAATACGCATCACTCATCATCTCCTGCCGCACATACAACCTCACAAAAAAAAATCAGCAGAATGTTTCTCCTTGAACGAATGACGCTCAAAACCGCACTCAATATCAGGCGCAAAAACATCCACCACATACGGTCTTTCAGAATGTTTGTTTTCCCAACGATAAACCGTAGTGACGTTGAAATGTTTTAACGCTTCACGGAACTCAACGCTGCCCGTCAGGTTTTTTGAGGTCAGGTATTGCAGGAGGTTTTTTACTACTTCACGGTCTTGTACTTTCATCAGATTTCTCCGGTTTAACCAGGGCGGGTATCGCTCGGTTTCGGGTATAACCATAGGAAATTTTTTCCCACCTGTAAAGCACTTTTTATATAAATATATAATTATATAATTCTATGCCACTTGCCAGAGAGCATCATGCAACTGGATACCTCCATTGCACTGGTTGCCCCAGCCATGCCAACCATCAGGTAAATCACCGCGAGCAAACAGCTCAATACGAGGAACATCACCTAACAGCCTTACCAGCTTGTCACGAACCACATCAGGCTTCCGAGAATGCTCCAGACGAGGCGATGTAAACGACTGAATGATCCCCGCATCAAGGCGGGTCGGCAATTTGCCTTTTACCGCAAACAAGCAATCTTCACTGTTTGCACGAGTCATATGCCCCATCCCCATCACCAGCTTATCTGGTTGTCGGCTACCACATTTGTTCCATGTGAAGCCCTTCATGGTCATAAGCCTGAATCCCCATGCTTTCACCACCAGCAACGCTTCTTCTGGCTGAGTCGGAACCCACCACATGGCCAACAAACACGATTCAGGATTAGCAAGCTGCCAGACAGGAATACGAGCAATATCCTCAGCTTTCATCGTTGGATACTTAAAACCAGCTCCACGATTCCCATCCTTACACTTATCTTTGTATTCCCAGGGGGGATCTGCATAAATCAGATTAAACAATGCAATTGCCTCCATGTTAGTTGTGCCTCCGGCGCTTATCTCCGGCAGTCATAACGCTGGCCAGCTCTACAGCAGACACAACGAAAAGGGCACTAACCAGACTGATTAATGCCCTTGCCTGTTGTGTGCCGGATATCGCCCGACAACGCTGTTTTGGTAACACGGCTACAGTTCCGTGCCGCTCCAGCTTTTACCCCTTTGCGGATAACAGGCCCTGCCTGTACTCACTAACCAACGGCTTCCCGAAATGTGCACCAGGCACGCATAAAGATGAGCACGAAGAAGTAACTCCACCGCGCTTATCTTTATGTGTGAGAGTGAATTGGTGGCCCCTACCGGATTTGAACCGATGACCGTGCGATTATGAGTCGCCTGCTCTAACCACTAAGCTAAGGGGCCATATTTGATTTGTTTGTCTGGTGTGGCGCCGCGCACGAAAATCCCAGCCAATAAATTCAGGATTTTTGGGCGCGGCGGCATATCAGACAAACATGGTTGATGCGTGCGCTCATGAGAAAAGCGCATAGAATGTTGTAACTATATATTTATATAATTATAGAAATATATATTACTTGGGGCAGTTGATTTCCCATGCCCTGTTATGAGCCAGAATATCTTTCTTTGTCTGGCGGTCCATAACATCGATGTCGTGATCAGTCAGGTAGATGGGCTTTACCCAATCACAGGCGGTATCAACCACCACCGGGACGCTTCCACGACTCCCGCAGCTCGCGATCAACATCGTCATCAGCCATATGGTTAACACTCTGCTGTACATTCCCCACCTCTTTTGTCACTTCTATACGCCGCTCCGCAGTGGCTTTTACGGCGGCTGCATTCTCATTAATGCGCTGCTTTTCAGCTTCATCTTCGGCCTTTTCTCGCCCCTTCATACGACCAAAACCAAATGCGCCGAATGCAACCAATATAATGGTGCCGATAAATGACAAAACGGCTTTCAAACCAGTCATACCACCACTCGCTCTTTCATCCAGCCGTAGACAAACGACTCATTTGCTTCGCGTTTCTCCGCCAGGTCCAGATAACGGTCGCCCTGCGTACAGTTAAGGGCCGTCAGCATTACCCGTTCGCCGTCTTTTCCCCGATTCCCAAGATAAGCACGTAATGCCGCAATGGTGCGCGGGCCGATTCGCCCATCCACATCCATATCTGGATACAACTTCCCGCCACGGTTGAAAACATTCAGCCAACGTTGAAGCATCTTCGTAGCCACAGTCGGCCCCATGTTGACGCCCGTATCGCACATCTCAGCCGCAATATCAGGGGAAAATTGCGCCACCTGGTCAAAACGAGGCCCATACCAATAATCACCTTCAAGAATCATCAGAGCCTGTTCTCGCGTCAGATCTCGCATATCGCCACGGTATCCGTGAGCACGGGCAGTATTCTGAGTGATGCCCCACATTGTTGGGCCTCCCTTGTCGTCAGGGTGATCAACATAACCGCCCTCTTTTCCAAGAATGCTGTTAAAAATCTCATCTTTGGTCATGATTAAATCCTAATGCGTCAACTATCCGCGCCAGATTGCCCCTGAAATACAGAACAACGATGCAGATAATCAGATTTCCAATAACCACCAGCCAGTGGGATTCTTGATAAAGACCGAACACATAACGGAAGGGAACATTGGCGTATACAATGACGTAGATATAAGCCAGAAAGGAAACAAATGGACGATGCCTGGAGTCTTTCCGTCGATAAAGCATCAGCGCCATTACTATTACTGTGCAAAGCACCGCATTAATCAGTGCTGACGGGTCACTGCTTACCATTTGAACCCCCTCCACGTAAGCGGGAAAGCATTCCAAAGATGCTACCGAGATCCTGGCTGTTTACGAACGTGAGGATTTTAATGGTCAATGCAGCCACAATAACCGCACCAAGCGCATCCAGAGGACGATCGTTGTAGCTGGTCCATTTGGCAAGAAATGAGCCAACTAACGGCGCTCCAATCACTCCAACAATGAACGATGTAAAGAAATAGCCAATCAGCTTGAGACGGCTAATATTCACCGCTGTAGCAACATAGAAAACAGCGCCAGCAAATGCCCCGAATACAACGCCGTAATCAATACCAGTTGCAATACCAAAAACGCTGGCACCCATCAGGCCACCAGCAGCAACGGCCGTACCGGAAATTGGTTCTGCTGACATTGAAATCCTCGTTAAAAAAAAAGCCCCGCCGAAAAAGGCAGGGCTTCATAAAGCAACAAATTACGCGGTAATCGCTTAACGCAGTTTTACTACGTTAAATGAAACACTACACCCAGTTACCACCTAAAACAAGGTTTCCCCATAAAAAAACCTTCATATCGTGGTTAATCGATCAATAAAAAAGCAATATTCAACTTTTTACCAACTGAACATCCCGACCAGGACTTCCATAATATTCGCCGATATTCCACTGCTTAAGTTGAGTAATCTTCTCCAACTTAACTCCCATAGAGTCCAGTTTCTGCCATGTTTTCGGTTGTATGTGCTTCATTACCCGCTCTGAATATCTGAATACTGCTCGTAGCCTCGCTAAATTGCTCACTTGTCGCCTCCTTTACGAATCTGTTCCGCCCATTCCCCAAGAGATTTCTCCGCATATTCACCGGACAGGCCATCAATCGGGTGCGGTTCATTAGCCAACTCTTCTTTCGCTGACAGAATCATGCGTGTAACGTCGAAAACTTCACGTAAAGACTTATTGATAAATCCGTGGTTGAAAGCAGCAGCAAGACGGCTTGCGGTATAGTTAATCCCCTCGTTGCGAGCCGCCGCACGAATTTCAGCCAGAAAAGCATCGGTGGCTGGAGTTTCGCTGTGGTGCAGGGCATCGTTGATAATCATTGCAGCAACTCCGGCCTGCCCTGCATCCGTGACCGACACATGCTCAAGAGTTACAGCCATTGCATGTTTCAGCCCAGCATTCTCCGCCGCCAGCGCCGCACGACAGGCCTCCAGTTCAGCAATACGCTTGTTTTGGGCTTCCCGCTCATCCAGTAGTGCCAAAGCAACCTTTGGGTTGAACGCGGCAACATAACGAGCGTTGTTCTCTGCATTTTTCTGTCCATCAAAGCCGGTCCATTTGATAACGTCTTCACATCGTTCATCACCGGGCGTGTGCACCGCATAAGTACCAGTATCCGTCGAAATAAATGCGACCCATTCGTCTGGTGTTGCCTGTTTTGCTATCTCACGCAGCGCCTGATAATTAATTGCTGTGCTGTTAGTCATTCCAAGACTCCATCTCTGTTTCAATTTCTTTATCGATCTCATCGTTTGTGGCTTCTTCATCCAGATGGTCACGAGCCTCTTTACGATACTTTTCTCTATGCGCTTCATACCAGTTAGAAAACTCCGGCGACCAGCCTGTGTCCTTGCCGTCGTAGTCAAACTTGGCATTTTTCTCAGCCATGCTTTCAACCATGTTTTCAGCCGTAATAAGCCCCAATTCACGCATCCCACGCAAAAAACTTTTACGCATGTGAGGGCTAACTTTCGAATCACAAACAGGCTTAAATTTGACTTCCCAACGGCGAATACAACGTGCATTAAGTGATTTGTTCATAGTTATGCTTCCTGAATACGCTTAAACTCAATTACCCATACCCACGGGTTAGATAGCCAGTTCTCTTGCCCGTAAATACCGCGCCAGATATCACCAAAGCCAACGCGATAAACAGCTTCCGGTGGCGTAATTTTGTACGTCGCCGGAAATGCGCCTTCCGCTTTCGCATCTGCCTCGCTAATGTCATGCAGCCGTTCCACACGCACGTCGGTAATTTCCAGCAAAATACGCGAAGCCCAGCGTGGCATGTGAATTGATGGACACCACCCGCCATCAAACTTTTCATTCACAGTGTGAGGCTTCCAGTCGGCATCATCGGGTATCGACCATAAGCCATAATCCCCCGGTTTTTGCTCACAACTGGCCCGATAAATCCTTGCTGCGTTCTTCTCATCGCCACGACAAAGGTTGTCGTTCCAGTCCACACTGCAACCATCCTCATTGCCTAATATCGCCCACGCTTCACGGACCCATATGCGATCACCAACGTTACCGAACGGGCATAAACCATGTTCAGGTGCATCCATAACGTGGGTATAGACACCATTGCGTTTCTTTGTCGGTTTACGGATAACCAGGCAGTTATCGGCCCTGACATTTTTTACAGGTCGGCGAGTCTGCGTCTTCCTTCCTTCGAGGATGGCCCTAACCATATCGTCATTAAAAACAACACCACGTTCTTTCATTTAGAAGCCACCTTGTTCAATTTCCGGCGACAAGACACGCAATCATCAGGACTCTCAAAAGTGTCTGGCTCACGGTAATCACCAAAATACATCCAACGGCCGCAAATGCTGGTTACTTCACCTTCATTAAAATAATGATGTTTATTCGCCTTCATTGGCCTGACCCATCCGGCATTTTTCTTGCTCACTTCAACTCCTCCCGACGACGTTCCTGAAGCTCTAGCATTGCGGCTCGGAAATCCTGCCACCATTCCTCATCTGCAACGGGGGTGTTCCGCTCCAGCACCTTGTCCGCATCGGCGATCAGGTTTGCCAGACTCTTGTCTGAAATCTTCGTTACCGGAGTCGTTGGTTGCTCAACCTGCCCGATAGGTTTTATCGTGCTCAAAAGGAGGCGACGGCGGGAAAGTGGTGCCCCACAACGACGGCCATCTTCCTTGCGATATGTTTCTTTCGGACCAACACACCAGGTTGTCGGCGTTTCGCGCAACTTCACTCTTTTCTCACCATCATTGGTAATGATTATTCCGGTATGGGTTTTGATGCTCATGCCACAGCCCCTCTCAACGGCTTAACTTTGGCTAATAAGGTGTTAAACAACATGGAGTTAGGATTCATGCCAAATGGCAATTCCGGTTTAGCGGAGTAGTACAGGCAACCATTTATTTTCCTGGTTGTTATCTGTCCTTCGGCAACCATGCTTCTCAGTCTGCAACGCATAGAGTTCTGCGACACACCAATGTGCTCCGCGATTACGTCCACTTTTGAACATGGGTGATCGGTCAGGAAATTAATCACATCTTGGGGGTTAATAATTTTGCGTTTCATTGTCGAGGCGTCCTTATACATTTATATAAATATATAATTCTATATACGGCGGGAGACATCCCGCCGTAGGCTTACTGTCAGGCTTTCAATAGCGATTCTTTCAGATATCGGGCATCAGCCAGGGCATTTGGAGTAATCTTGCGAACCCATGCATTACGGGTTGGACTCCACTTAAAGGCGCGTGATTTAAGCAGCGAACGAATGTTTGCCTCTGGTTTGCCAGGGAAATAAAACAGGATGCGGTTATCCTCTGGATCTATCTCCATAGAAAAGTCGTCGTATTCTTCGCGCTGTGCTCCTGTTACAGACTTGACCGATTCAAGCTCCTTAATACGGCTCTGTAGTCGTTTGATCTCGGCGTTATTGTTGCTCAGTGCGTATGAAGGGAATCCGATGCGCCCACAAAAATCTCCGGCCAGTAACTCTTTGGCTTCGCTTTCTGTAAACCTGAGATCGATTAATGCAGAAAGCTGCTGTAATTGGTCTTTTTTGTATTTGCGAATGGCCTTATTTGCGGCCTTCATTTTGACGTGTGACTTCATGCAGCCTTGCAGCTTACGAAGCAACTTAAATAGCGCATCAGGATCATCAGACGAAATTCCATTACGACCAACACCTGCGGCTTTGCTCTCGTAGTGTGATGCTTTACTTTCGCATTCAACAAACGCTTTTCTGAATAACGCATCAGCTTTAGACAAACGGCGGCGATGGCCTTTCGCGCTATAATGGTCAACTAAAATCGGCTGGCCTAACGGGATCACATCCAACAGGTCATGCGCTCGCTTATGCGCTACCGCACCTTCTTTTCTGGCTTTTTCTGCACGAGCAATATATCGGGCAAGACGCGCGTTCTGGCGTTCCTGATAGGTGTTTACGTAATCATCTCCGCGCTGCTGCTGTTCAAGCCATGCTTTGCGCAGATCTTCTGTTACGTCCACCAGCTCCGCAGGGATACAACCAGTTTGGGCTTCATAAGAGTAACCATCCTCATAGATGCGCCCATCGTCTTCAACAAAGAAAAAGGTTTCGTGCTCATCGCTTTTGACCATACGACCATTAACATGGCGTAATAGGTAGCCAGTATCAGTGCTTAACAGGCTGTTAGGGTTGTTGATCCAGTCAGAAATAATTACTTGTTTATTCATCAGATTTCTCCGGTTTAACCAGGGCGGGTATCGCTCGGTTTCGGGTATAA
>ERZ780207.420-NODE-420-length-47527-cov-6.304706_pt1 | contig 47527 bp, 39 predicted proteins | sample MGYA00510977_ERZ780207 | MGnify/ENA primary metagenome ERZ780207 (study PRJEB29588, sample SAMEA2151383) | human gut metagenome | biome: human gut; feature: human-associated habitat; material: faeces | place: Denmark | collected 2008/2010 ...
CGCCAATATCAATGAATTGATCTGCCTTTCCAATCTGGAAAGTCTGAATGCCGTTTTTATCAATGACGGAATACCGCAGGGAGAACGTCTGCTGAAGTTGAACCGGGTTGCCATTTCTCAAATGAAAGTTCTTACAGAAGTGACGGATCGGCAGATATTTCTTCCGGAAGCTCCTGCTGACAGCAAGTAGATCAAAACGCTGCGATGCAGATTCCTGCGAGCAGTATGGCTGTGATGATTCCGAATCAGCAGAAAGAACAGGCTTGCTTTCCCCGTATCGGCTTTCCCGGGAGTCCAGAAAAGCCGATTCTCGCCGGATTGACGCATGATTTTTATCTGTCCCTATGTAATACCGTCCATGAAAAAACGGGGGCATTACAAGCATAGATTACAGATGAATTGACAAATACTTCAAAAGTTCCATTGTCAAAAAGATATAACCGGCATTTTTCATGTGGAGTCCGTCATTTTCTCTGAGAAGTCTCTTTTTCTGCTCCCGGGGCAATGCTTTCATTGTGTTATAATAATCCAGATAATCAAGGTTCTTTTCTTGTGCTATTTTATTCAAGACAACGTTGTAAGCCTCCAGTTTTTCCGGATCGCCGAAACGATATGCTTTACCGTTTTTCTTCAAATCCGATTTTGCCCTTTCTTTCAGAAAAACGGTATCAGGTGATGTACTGGACACTAGAACAATTCTTGCGTCCGGCCAAGTTTTCCGCAGGATGCGGATCACATTCCGATACGCTTTCTCCTGTATTTCCGGCGGAATTGCCGGAGTGGAAAAACCATTCGACGACGAGGCCTTCGTATCGTTATGCCCCAACATCAGGAAGACCAGATTCGGCGACAAGGAGGGAAAGACATCATAAGCATTGGGACGACGGACTTTTCTGTTTCGTTTCAGTCGGGCCTCGACAGAAAGAATATCATCCCCTCTTACCGATGCATTGAAAAATGATGCTTTTCCGGGATTGTATTTCCCCAGCCAGTAATGCACTTGGTCTGCGGCATTGCGTCCGCGGTCAAAATCATAAAGGCTGTCCCCGATATATACGATTCTCAAAGGATGCTTCAGACGGATTTTTTTTGCCGTTTCATCCAATTTTGCATATTCCTGTTCCGGCAAAGGAGTTTCATGAAGCCGTAAAACATTCCCTTTTCGTGCAGCAGTCAAACGGAATCCTCCCTCCATGTTTTTTCTGAGTAATTTTCCAGGAATCGTCAGGAGTGAATTGAGCCCGGATTTCATTTTAACCGGCATTCTGGAACTGCCGATGCCGAAAATCACACAGCCGCGGACCGTCATCGGCGAGGTGGCGTAGTCGGTAGCCATGAAGACGGCACCGAGGATCGCACCTCCGGCCAGGACGTGGAAGAGCGGGAACTGCCACAGCGCAGCGCCCGACATGCCGCTCGCCAGCGCGTAGACGAAGGCGAACAGGGCCATCGTGACGAAGATCGTCACGGGCGTATGCCACGTGATGACGCGGCGCCAGAGCAGGTAGACGAAGCCGACGAGCAGCGCGAGGGCGGCCACCTCACCCAGCGAACCGGGCATGTTGCCCAGCAGGAGCTCCTGCGTGCCGATGACGTTCACGGCGGCGCCGTGCTTGACGGCGGCCAGCGGCGTGGCACCCGACAGGGCGTCGAACGCCCCGTTTACGGGCATCGGGAAGGTGGTCATCTGCACCGGATAGGCGATCAGCAGGAACACGCGTCCCACCAGCGCGGGGTTGAAGGGGTTCTTGCCCAGGCCGCCGAAGGTCATTTTGGCGACGGCGATGGCCACGAAGGCGCCCATCACGACGATCCACCAGGGAATCGACGCCGGGAGGTTGAAGGCAAGCAGCACGCCCGTCACCACGGCCGACCAGTTGCCGACGGTAGTCGCACCGCGGACCATGAATTTCTGAATCAGGTACTCGATCACCACGCACGACACCACGGAAAGGGCCGTAACGCGCAGCACGTCCAGTCCGAAGACCACCGTCGACACGACCAGCGCGGGCATCAGCGCGATCACGACGTCGCGCATGATCCGGGTCGCCGACTGGGCCGTCTGCACGTGGGGTGCGGGAGCCACAATGAGTTTATTAGCCATATCTATACTGTTTTTTCATTTACTTTTTAGGTGCAGCCGCTGCGCGTGCGCGGATCAGGCCCATCACGGTCTGCTTGCCGAGGCGCACCCAGTCCAGCAGCGGCAGATAGGCCGGACACGTGGACTGGCAGCATCCGCACTCGATGCACGAGGTGATCATCAGCGCTTCCAGTTCGTCCCAGCCCTTCTTCTGGGTCATCTTCGAGAGGTAATAGGGTTCCAGTCCCATCGGACAGGCGGAGACGCACTTGGCGCACTTGATGCACTGCGTCGCCTCGCGGCGCTGTGCGTCGCGGCCCGACATGACGGTGATGCCCGAGCAGCCCTTCGTCACGGGCGAGTCGAGGTTCACCATCGCCCGGCCCATCATCGGACCGCCGTTGATCACCTTGCCCGCATCCCCGGGAAGGCCGCCCGCGGCCTCGATCAGCGCCGAGATCGGCGTACCCATGCGGGTCAGCAGGTTCTTCGGCTCCTTCACGCTCTTGCCCGTGACGGTCACCACCCGCTCGATCAGCGGTTTGTTCTTCAGCACGGCCTGATAGACGGCAACGGTCGTCGAGGCGTTGCACACCACGGCCCCCACGTCGATCGGCAGCGCGGGCGGAGGCGGAACCTGACGGCCCATGACGGCTGCGATCAGCTGCTTCTCACCCCCCTGCGGGTACATCACCTTCAGGGGTACGACCTCGATGCCCTTGTATCCGGCGGCGATCTTCGTCAGATGCGCGATCGCGTCGGGTTTGTTGTTCTCGATACCGATATAGGCTTTCCCGACGCCCACGGCCTTCATCAGAATCGTGACGCCGACGACCAGTTCCTCGCCGTGCTCCAGCATCGTGCGGTGGTCCGACGTAAGATAGGGTTCGCACTCCACGCCGTTGATGATGACGCACTCGGCCTTCTTTCCGGGTGGAACCGAGAGTTTCACGTGCGTGGGGAACGTCGCTCCGCCCATGCCGACGATGCCGGCGTCCTTGATCTTGGCGATGATCTCCTGCGCCGAGAAGGAGCAGACCTTCACCAGCGCCTCCGAACGGTCGATGCCCTCGGCCCAGTCGTCGCCCTCGCGCTTGATGGTGATCATCATCTGGCGCAGGCCCTGGCCGTTGACGGCCATATCGACAGCCGTCACCGTACCCGAAATCGGGGAGTGGATGTTCGCCGACATGAAACTGCCGGCTTCGGCGATGAGCTGGCCCGTGAGCACCCGATCGCCTTTGGCGACCTTGGCCACCGCCGGGGCGCCGATGTGCTGTGCGAGGGGAATCGTCACCACATCGGGCAGCGGCAGCACCTCGATCGGTTTGGCGCAGCTCAACTTATTTTCCGACGGATGGACTCCGCCCATTGGAAATGTTCTCATAGATATAGTAAGGTTCTATTTTTATGCTTCTGCTTCGAAAAACCTGTTTCGTTTTTCCTTATCCGCAGGTCGTGATCGCGGCGCAACGCCGCGTTTATACATTTGACCCACCTCTAAATCCCCGCCTTGACGGGAACTTATCGCCCGCGACCGGATTGTCAACCGGAATGCGGATGGAAAAGTCTCAACTCGTCTCTTTCAGTTTTCAACTTTCGGCGCAGCCCCGGCCTTCGGAACGGCGGGGGTTGCCGGTGTTGCCGGAGCCTTCGGGGCTTTGGGCAGCGGGTCCATGCCGACGAGCCGGATGGCTCCCGTAGGACATTCGTTCACACACTTGCGGCACAGCTTGCACTTCTGCGGGTCGATGTAGGCGAGGTTGTTCTCCACGGTGATGGCATCGAAGGCGCATACTTTCACACACTTGCCGCAGCCGATACATCCGGCCTTGCAGGCCTTCATCACCACGGCGCCCTTGTCCTTCGACACGCACGACACGTACACCGCACGGTTCTTAGGCCATTTCTTCCGCAGTTCGATGATCATTTTCGGACACGCCTTCACGCAGGCGCCGCAGGCCGTGCACTTGTCGGCGTCGACCTCCGGAAGTCCCGTTTCCGGGTTGATGTGAATGGCGTCGAAGGCGCAGACCGCGACGCAGTCGCCGAAGCCCAGACAGCCGAACGCGCAGCCCGTCTCGCCCACATAGAGCGACGAAGCCACGGCACACGACTTGGCCCCGTTGTACTCGTTGGTGCGGGGACGCTTCTCGCACGTGCCGCCGCAGCGGACGGTCGCCACTTCGGGCTGCTTTTCGGCAGCGGCCTTTCCGAGGTATGCAGCCACGGCTTTCATACAGTCGCCGCCGCCCACGGGGCAGAAGAGCGCCGAGATGTCGTCGCGCTTCACGAGCGCGTCGGCCATGCCCCGGCATCCTGCGAATCCGCAGCCGCCGCAGTTGGCCCCGGGGAGCATCTTCTCCACCTCGTCGATCCGCGGGTCCTCCTCGACCCGGAATTTCCGGGCCACGAAATAGAGGATTACCGCCGAGAACACTCCCAGCGCACACAGCGTCAGGATCGTGTAAAGTAATACTTCCATCAGATTTTTGTTATTGTAAATTGAATTGTGTGTTCGATTTTCCGCCGGAAGAGCCACAGCGCGAAATAATAAACGCCCACGCCCGCAATAGCGGCGAGGGCGCCCGCACCTTCGCTCCATCCGGCGACGGCGATCGTCCCGACCAGAACAGCCAGCAGGACGGCCAGCGCACCGACATAGGCCAGCACGACGGCGCGTACACCGGCACTCCGCCGCACGCCGACCATCACCTCCCTGCCGGCGGCATACTGCCCGGCCTCGGGGGTCGCCACGGCGACGATCTTGTCCTGCGCCTCGGCCAGGCCGCACGCCTGGCGGGCCTTGCAGGTTCCGCAGGCGCTCCGGGAGGTGATCCTCACATAGACCGTGTCGCGCTCCGTGCGTTCCACCACGCCGCAGTGTTCGATCAAATCCGCCACGCCCTAATCTCCGTATTTGTTGGTGAGGGGCATCAGCCGCTCATGTCCGAACGTGCACGACGAGAGCCGCAGCACGGGCGGAAACTGGTAGCGTTTCTTCTCGTTGCGCATGATCATGCCGTGAATTTTCTCCACCACCTCCGAGTCGAAGCCCGCGTTGACGATCTCCTCGCGGTGCTGCCCCTCCTCGATCATGCGGAACAGGATGGCGTCCACCACCTCGTAGGGCGGCAGAATGTCGCTGTCCTTCTGTCCGGGATGCAGTTCCGACGAAGGTTCCTTGGTCAGGATGCTTTCGGGAATCGGGTTGCCCTGCGTCCGGTTGATATAGCGTGCCACGTCGTACATTTCGCTCTTGTAAAGGTCGCCCGTGGGGCTGAAAGCGCCTGCCGTGTCGCCGTACAGGGTGCAGAGCCCCAGTGCGTTCTCGCTCTTGTTCGAGGAGTTCAGCAGGATGTAGTCCGTTTTGTTCTGGAGGGCCATCAGCAGCACCGTGCGGATACGCGTCTGGATATTCTCCTCCGTGGCGTCGAACTCCGTGCCGCCGATGACCGGCTTGAGGGTGTTCACCACGCTGGTATAGATTTCCGAGATCGGAATGACGTTGTATTCGATGCCGAGGTTGCGCGCCAGCTCCTTGGCGTCCTCCACCGACTCGAGGGACGAGAAGGGCGAGGGCATCAGCAGCGCGCGGACATTCTCCGCCCCCAGCGCATCGGCGGCGATCGAGGCCACCACGGCCGAGTCGATGCCGCCCGAAAGGCCGATCGAAGCCTTCCGGTAGCCGTTCTTGCGGAAGAAGTCCCGCAGTCCGCAGCGTGCCGCCTCGTAGACCAGACGCGTGCGGTCGTTGTAGGTCGAGGGGATCGAGATCGGCCGGGCGGACGCCTTCGTATCGAAAATCTGGAAATCCTCCTCGAAATTCTTCATCATCAGCACCAGTTCGCCGCGGCTGTTCAGCGCGCCCGACGTGCCGTCGTAGACGATGTCGGTCGAACCGCCCACCTGATTGACCAGCACGAGATTCTTGCTCTCGACGAAAGCCAGGTTGCGCATCATCTCGTAACGGTAGGTCATGGTTCCCTTGCCGTATTTGCGGGCGTTGATCGAGATGACCGTTTCGACCGACTGGTCGAAGTCGCGCTCGCGGCTCAAATCGTCGCCCACGATGATCGCGCACTTATGGCCCTTGATCGTGGCGTATTCATAGCCTTTCGAAGGGACCAGGAAACCCATTTCACGGCGCGCCGTGATGTATTTCTTGCCGATGTAGCGCAGCACCTTGCGATCCTGAATCAGCGCCGCGGCGCTGATCGTGCCGTCCGCCGTGAGGATCGGAAGACCGACGATGGCGGCGATGCCGTCACAGCACGAGGCTATTTCGACCAGAGCGTCCTCGCAGAGTTCGAGAAAGGTCGTCTTGCGCAGCAGGTCGAAGGCGGGGGTTCCGCTCACGGCCTGTTCGGCGAAAATCACCAGGTCGGCATGCTGCGCTTTCGCCTTGTGAATGGAGTCGATGATCTTCGAGGCATTGCCGTCCACGTCTCCGATCGTGTAATTCAGCTGAGCTATGGCTATTTTCATGCGAATAATTTAAGTCCGGAAATTACAACTTTGCAAAGTTAAGGATTATTTGCAAAAGTCGGAAAGATTTTCGATGTTAATAAATTAACATTCCCGCATTTACAAAAATATTTAAAAACAAAAAAGCTCCCGGTTTTCCGGAAGCCTTTTCGCTGTTCGTATCGTCTCTATTCCTGCGTTTCGTCGGGATCGGCGACGAGGATGCGGCCGCAGTATTCGCAGATAATGATCTTCTTGCCCTGGCGGATGTCCACCTGACGCTGGGGCGGGATGCGGTTGAAGCAGCCTCCGCAGGCGTCGCGCTTGACGGTCACCACCGCCAGTCCGTTGCGGACGTTGCGGCGGATATTGCGACGGCATCGTATACGGAACAAATCCGTTTTGCGCAGGCATAGCTTGTTGCTGCGTATAGTTTTGCTGCGGCGGCATCGGTTGCTGATAAGAAGGCTGTTGGGCGGGATACTGTCCGTACGCCTGCGCATAACCGTTTTGCTGCTGAATATATCCCTGCTGCATCTGTGGCTGCGAAGGAGGAACTGCGCTTTGCAAAACGTCCCCGGTTACTTGCGTTGCGCTGCCGACAGGTTGCGGCGAGTTTACGGTAATATTTTCATCGGGAACCGATTTTCGATTCTTTTTTTTCGCCTCTGCCACATTGTAATCGACATTCTTTTCCTTTTTCGTTTTGTTCTTCCTCGCAGACACTGCCATACTTATCCATAACGCCAATCCGAGCGAAACAAACAATCCCAAGAAATAAGCCGTGCCCGTCGTTTCGATAGGTATACCAGCAATTGCAATAACGATAAGAAAAATCACCGAATATAGTAGCGGAACCCATAGTCCCAGCGCAGTCAAAAGCCAAGCAATAACTTTACCGATTGCCGCAAAAAAAGATTTTATAGCTTGTACTATCGCCGTAATGATCATTAGTTAGTCAGATTCCTCTTACTTTATAATGTCCGTACCCATGTACGGTCTCAAAACTTCCGGTACGGTAATAGAACCGTCTGCGTTTTGATAATTTTCCATAATAGCCGCCGTTGTACGTCCCACTGCGAGACCGCTGCCGTTAAGAGTATGAACAAGCGCAGTGGAGCCGTCTTCTTTGCGGTACTTTATATTCATTCTTCTTGCCTGGTAATCCACGAAATTAGAACAAGAAGATATTTCTACATATCTGCCGTACGAAGGCATCCAAACTTCTATATCATAAGTTTTTGCCGAAGAAAATCCGGTATCACCGGTACACAGACAAACGACTCTGTACGGCAAACCCAATTTTTTGAGAATAGACTCTGCGTCTGCGGTGAGTTTTTCCAACTCGTCAAAGCTGTCTTCCGGTTTTACGAACTTAACCAATTCCACCTTATTAAATTGATGCTGTCTGATAAGTCCCCTTGTATCTCTTCCGGCGCTACCCGCTTCCGCTCTAAAGCATGCGGTATATGCGCAAAATTTGAGCGGCAACTTTTCGGTTATGACATCGCCCCTGTACATGTTGGTTACAGGCACTTCTGCCGTCGGGATAAGAAAGAAATCGTTGTTTTTTACGTTAAAGGCGTCGTCTTCGAACTTTGGTAATTGTCCCGTGCCGGTCATGCTGGCTCTGTTTACCATAAACGGCGGAAATATCTCGGTATATCCGTTAGCGGTATGCGTATCCAGCATAAAATTGTATATCGAACGCTCGAGTCTTGCTCCCAACCCTCTGTATACTGTAAACCTTGCTCCGCTTATTTTTGCAGCCGTCTGCGGATCGAGAATATTGAGAGAAGCGCCGAGGTCCCAATGCGGCTTAAGTTCGAAATCGGCGACTCTCGGTTCGCCCACTCTGCGAACTTCCACGTTGTCGTTGTCGTCCTTGCCTATAGGCACGCTCTTATCGGGAACATTGGGGATAGAAAGCACCGCCTCTTTGAGCGCAGGTTCTATCTCTGCAAGAGCGGCGTCCAACTCCTTGATTTCCTCCCCGAGTTCTTTCATCTCGGCTATCATTGCCGAGGCATCGCCCTTATTTCTCTTTATAACGGCTATTTCATCGCTGACTTTGTTTCGAGTGGCTTTTTTCGTTTCCACTTCCATCAAAATCTCTCTACGTTTAGCATAAAGCGATAGTACTTTGTCTACGTCGTATTTTCCGCTGCGATGGCTCATAGCGTCTTTTACATAATCGGCATTTTCTACTATTAATTTTATATCAAGCATAATTCCTCTCCGCCACGGCGCATAAACATCGAACGAACTAAGATTTTACACAACTCAAACTCAACCGATCGATGCGCCGAAAAAACAATCTTTAAAATTTCATCGACCTTATTATACAACAAATTCAGCCAAATAGCAAGACTTATAAAGTAATTTGCTTTATTTTTATACATTTTGTTTTAAGTAACAGCAAAAAATACACCGTCGATGCCGCCAATCCTGCTAATAAAGCAGACTTTACCGTTCGCAACGAACTTAACGGCAAATAAACCAATCCGAAAACAATCGAGCAGACGATTACGACTAGCGTTTTTTTACATAAAACGCCACCGCACTTTAAAGCCGCCGCCATATCCGAAACAGCGGCGACGGCATAACAAACCACCGAGCCTATAGCCGCCCCGAAAATCCCGATTCTAGGAAGCAATACGAGAGAAACCGTTATTTTTAAAACGCAACCGATAGCCAGATTCAATAACGGAATTTTAGCCCGTCCGTTAGCTTGCAGATAAGCCGACGATACCGAAATCAAACCGCTTAGCGGCACGTTTATCGCACAAATTCCGAGTAGTTTGGCTGCAATTTCTCCTTCTTCCGAGTTAAGCGACGGGTATAACGTAGCAAGTATGGGTCTTGCCGAAAACAACAAAACGAAAAAGACAGGCAAAAGCGTAGCAAGTATTTTGTCTGTCCTAAAATCCTTTGCGCCCCTTGCCGCCTCAGGCAAAACCGCTGCGGCTACGGCAACGCTTATTACAGACGGCACGTTTACTATCGAACCTACCGGCCCACTCCAAACTCCGTATAACGACGTAGCCTGCTTCCCGAGTACATTAATTATCACAAAACTATCTGCCGCCAATGTCAAAGGCAACGCAAGCGAATTAAGCGTAACCGGCAGCGCAGTCGAATAAATGCCCCTCAATATTTCTCGATTGTTTTTTTTCGCTACGTCTTCTCCGAATTCAACTACGTCGTAATTTATATCTAACGTATGCTTTTTTCTTCCAAACAGGTAAGTAATAATCAAAAACAACGTTGCCGCTATTTCGCTTATAGTCACGCCTGCGACTGCGCCACAAACGCCGTATATTACTCCTCTGCTTATCCAGGCTTTTGCCAACGCCACGCCTACAGCCGCCTTAACGATCTGTTCTATAAGCTGACTTATGCCGCTCGGCAACATATTTTGATATCCTTGAAAATAACCTCTGAAGCATGCTATTACACCTGCAAAAAGCACGGCGGGCGTTATAAATTTGTATGCTGCCGAAGCGTCGGGATTTCCTTGAAGCGATGCAATTTGCTTGGAAAAAACAAATACGACCAGCAAAATCAACGTAGAAATTGCAGAAACCGAAATTACGGACAGCGTTAAAGCTTTATGCGCACTTCTTCGATTGAGACTGACGAACGTACTTATGGCGCACGGCAAGCCGCCGCTCGCCGCCGTCAGGACAAGCGCATAGAGAGGAAACACGGTCTGATAAACGCCTATGCCTTCCGATTTAAGCACCGCCGTAAGCGGAATTCTATAAAATGCGCCTATTGCCTTGGCGGCGATTCCTATCAATGCGAATACAGTCGCTCCCGAAAAAAATTTTTTCATCTGTATTAGTATTCTTTTGCCGTCCACTATTATTCCCCGACGCTCGCAAAAAGGTTCTATTATTGCCGATATTGTAATAAAATTTAACATGAGACGAGTCTTTTCGCTGGCAATGCTTATCGTAGGCGCAATAATAGGGGCAGGATTTGCAACCGGTAAAGAAATATCTTCTTTCTTCGGTTCGCCCGCTCCGCCGCTTATTGCCTTGGCTGTAGGCTTGTGTCTGTTTTTGCTTTGTTTCGGTTTTTGTCTGCTCGGGTCTGTTCTCAAAGCTAAAGACTTTGCCGACGTAAATAAGAAATTGCTCAAAAAATTCGGATACGTAGCCGACTTTTTTTTAGTTCTAAACAGTCTTATCGTTTTATCGGCAATGTTGTCCGGCATGGATTCGTTACTTAACGGAGTTATTCCTCTATCCCCGCTTTATTCCACTTTTTCAGGCGTTATCTGCACTTTAATAGTAAGTAAAGGATTAAAATCGGTCATCAACAGCAGCCTTCTTTTGGCTCCCGTCATGGTAATAATAATTCTTGCAATATGTTTGCTTAACTTCGGGGATACGTCACCGTATCCGATTACGTCTAAAAGTCTCGGCGGCGCAATAACTTACGTGTGCATGAACATTATGCTTGCTTGTACCGCTCTGGTCGGAGTAAACGAAAAGCCCAAAACTATATTTTGGGCTTCGCTTATAGCCGCCTTCATCATGACGATGCTTATGCTGTTTATAATATTTGCGCTTAACGGCAGCGACGTAGCCGACGATGATATGCCGCTTATAAAGCTTGCGTCTGAATCGAAACTGACGTATTATCCTTTTCTTTTTGCGGTGGCAGCCTCCATATTCACTACCATGACGACTGCGATGAACGGACTTACCGACTTTCTCGGCAAAAAGCTCGACAACGTCGCTGCGCCCTGCGCTCTTATTCTCGGACTTATCGTAAGCAATCTGGGGTTTGCAGGCGTAATCAATTATTTGTATCCGATTATAGGAGCGGCAGGTATAATTTACGTCGTATTATGTTTAAGCGCATCTGTTTCTAATCGCAATCTTTTCCACTGCGGCAACGACGAAATACATGATGCCCGCAAGCAAACAAAGAATAACCGTAGACGTCATGACAAGGTCTAACTTAAAAACTTGACCGCCGTAAATTATAAGGTATCCTAGTCCGGCTCCCGAAACAAGATACTCGCCCATAATAGTGCCTACCCATGCCAACCCGACGTTTATCTTTAAAACGCCTAACAGCGTGGGTAATGCGGACGGAAATACAACCATCGTTAAAATCTGTCTTTTGGTTGCGCCCATCGAACGCATCAGCAAAATTTTCCCCGCATCCGTTTCCATCATCCCGCCGAGCGACGTAAGAATGGTAACGACAATGCAAATAAGCACGGTCATCATAATTATTGCCTTGGCTCCGGCTCCTACCCAGATAATTATAACCGGTCCCAACGCAATCTTGGGCAAACTGTTAAGCACCACGACGTACGGTTCGGTTACCTTCCGTAAAAAGTCCGACCACCACAACGCTGCGGCTATGGCTATGCCTGAGACGGTCGATACGGCAAATCCTATAACGCACTCGCTTAGCGTAGTAAAAATATGCTTCCACAGTCCTTGCTCTCTTAAGCTCAATAGCATTGCTCCGATACGAGAGGGCGAAGACGTTATAAAGCTGTCTATTGCCCCTATACGAGCCGCCCCTTCCCATAAACCCAAAAACGCTACGAGTAACAAAATCTGAGTAACGATAATTAAAATTTTGTATCTTTTTCTCTTATACAGATACTTTTCTCTTTCCGTCCTGAGCTTCACTTGTCACCTCTTTCCACACTTTATCGAACCAATCGGAAAATGCGGGATTTTCTCTTCTTGCCAGCGGACCGCCGGCAAGTTCTACATCGAATATTCTTTTGACTACTGACGGTCTGCGTGACAGCACTATGATTTTGTCCGCAAGGCTGACTGCCTCCGAAATATCGTGAGTCACAAGCAACGCCGTTTTTTCTTCTTGTTTTATTATGGCAAACACATCCTCGGCAACTGCAAGTCTCGTCTGAAAGTCCAAAGCCGAAAAAGGTTCGTCAAGCAACAAGAGGTCGGGTTTTAGCGACAACGTTCTTATAAGCGCCGCCCTCTGCCTCATGCCGCCGCTAAGCTCGGACGGATAGCTGTCCTTAAACTCCCATAAGTCGTATTTTTTTAATAGCGTATATGCTTTTTCCTTTACCTCTCGGCTGATTTTTTTGTTTATTTTCGCACCCAGAAGCACATTTTTTTCAATCGTAAGCCACTCGAACAAAGTATCCTTTTGCAGCATGTAACCTACTTTGGCGTCTTCTTTCGAGCCGAAGCGTATGCTGCCGCAAGACGGTTTTATAAGTCCGCTGATAAGTGACAAAATCGTTGTTTTGCCACACCCGGAAGGGCCTACCAGCGCCACGAACTCGCCGTCCCGTACCGAAAAAGTGACGTTTTTTATAGCTTTGGTTTCGCTTTCCGTCGTCTGGTAATTTAGCCCGACGTTTTCCATTGTGAGTATTTCCATAAAGTCCGCCTTAGAAAGAAATAATTAACGTTTAGATAAGCTCCTTTGCTATGCTGTTATCTACCGCTTTGTCAAAATCCGCTCTGCCGCTTAAGTTGCCTGACTCAGTCATTATATTTTGCAAAAAGTCAAACGACTCTTTCTTCATTACCGGCGTATGGCACCAAGCGTCTATCTCCAAATATCTCGTAACCGACGCAGCAATCAGCACCTTGTCAATGCCGACGAAAGAAGGAGCAAGCGCTTCCGCCACTTTCTCGGCAGAATTATCGCAAATATAACGATATCCCTTTAGTACGCATGCAAGAAAACTTTTAACCGTATCCCGATTTTTCTCGATATACTTTTTGGATGCGGCGAATGCGGTATACGGAATTTCGCCTGACGCTTCTCCCACCGAAGCTACGACATAGCCTTTGCCTTGTTTTTCGTAATCGCTTGCAGTAGGCTCGAACATCGTGCAGTAATCTATGGTATCGTCTCCTTCGAATGCGCCGACCATCATATCGAACGCTACAGTAGTATCGAAGTTAAGGTCGCTCAAAGCAAGACCGCCTTTGTTTTTTACCACGTACTCGAGCGTCATTGCCGGCACTCCGCCCTTTCTGCCTGCGAGCATGCGTTTGCCCTTTAAATCCGACCATTTAAACTCCGGCTGAGCCGTCTTTGCTACCAAAAACGAACCGTCCTTTTGCGTAAGCTGACCGAATATAACGGGATAGTTCTGCTGTCCTTCGACATGGCAATATATAGCCGCTTCCGGACCCATAAGTCCTATGTCTGCGCTGTCGGACGCAATGGCGGTCATAACTTTATCTGCGCCGCCACCGTTTACCAATTCGATTTCTATGCCCGCTTCCTCGAAATAGCCGTTATTTATGGCAACGTATAAGGGCGCATAAAAAATGCTGTGCGTAACTTCGTTTAGCCTGACGACGTTACTTTGACCGCTACACCCCACAAACCCGATCGGCATAATCATACACAGGCACATAAACAGAACTGCTAATTTTTTCATAAATTCCTCCAAAAACTTTTATACCTCATACTATGCCGATAGTCGTTCTTTTGTTAAGCGACGCAACATATTACTTGCATTATAATCTCAAGTGTGATATAATGATTTCTACAATTGTAAAAAGTGATAAATAATTACTCAAGGAATATAATTATGAACAAAACTTACGATCCCAAAGATTTTGAAGACCGCATCTATGCCAAGTGGCTGAAAGGCGGATATTTTAAAGCGTCGAACAAAAGCGTAAAAAAGCCTTTTTCCATCGTTATGCCGCCGCCGAATATAACTGGACAGTTGCACGTCGGCCATGCGTTGGACTGCTCGCTGCAAGACGCAATCGTAAGATACAAGCGTATGAAAGGTTTCGAGACGCTTTGGCTGCCCGGAACCGATCATGCTTCCATCGCCACCGAAGTAAAAATCGTGGAAAAAATGAGAGAAGACGGTCTTACTAAGGAAAGCCTCGGCAGAGAGGGATTCTTAAAGCGCGCATTCGAGTGGAAGGAAAAATTCGGCGGACGTATCGTCGAACAGCAAAAGCGCATGGGCATAAGTTGCGATTGGGAACGCAGCGCATTTACTATGGACGAAAAGTGCAGTAAAGCCGTAAAAGAAGCCTTTGTCACCATGTATAACGAGGGTTTGATTTATCAGGGAGACCGAATAATCAATTGGTGTCCGCACTGTCATACGGCAATTTCCGACGCAGAAGTCGAATACGAGTCGTCCGAATCCCACCTTTGGCACATACGTTATCCTCTCGAAGACGGCAGCGGCGAAATCGTAATCGCCACCACGAGACCGGAAACTCTTTTGGGTGACACTGCGGTTGCCGTGCATCCCTCCGATCCGAGATACAAAAAACTGGTAGGCAAAAACCTTATTTTGCCGCTCGTAGGCAGACTTATCCCCGTAGTAGCGGATACTTACGTAGAAAAAGATTTCGGTACCGGCGCAGTAAAGATCACGCCTGCTCACGATCCCAACGACTTCGAAGTGGGAAAGAGACACGATTTGCCGATTATCAACATTATGAACGACGACGCTACCGTCAACAAAAACGGCGGAAAGTATGCCGGCATGGACAGATATGCGGCGAGAGACGCCATCGTAAGCGACCTTAAGGAACAAGGATTCCTGGTAAAGATAGAAAATATCGCTAATAACGTAAGCCACTGCTATAGATGTCACAGCGTAATCGAACCGCTCATATCCAAACAATGGTTCGTAAAAATGGCAGAACTTGCAAAACCGGCTATCGAAGCGGTAAAAAATAAAGATATCCGTTTTATTCCTAAACGTTTTGAGAAATCTTATTTGCATTGGATGGAAAACACTCAGGACTGGTGTATTTCTCGCCAGCTTTGGTGGGGACATCGCATACCCATATTCTACTGCGACAGTTGCGGCAAAAAGTTCGCATCCAAAGAAGACGTCGCCGTATGTCCCGACTGCGGAGCTAAACTCAGACAGGACGAAGACGTACTTGACACATGGTTTTCGTCTGCGCTTTGGCCGTTCTCCACTTTAGGTTGGCCGGATAAGACCGAAGACCTAGACTTTTTCTACCCTACCGACGTTCTTGTTACGGCATACGACATCATCGGATTCTGGGTATCGAGAATGATTTTCTCGGGGCTGCACTACACCGGAAAGCGTCCCTTTAAAGACGTGCTTATCCACGGCATAGTTCGGGACGCCGAAGGCAAAAAGATGAGTAAAAGTTCGGGAAACGGCGTAGATCCTTTAGAGGTAATAGACACGACCGGAGCGGATGCTCTTCGAATTTCGCTTCTTAGCGGAATATCGGCAGGCGGCGACATAAGATATTCCTTCGACAAGCTCGAAGGATATCGAAACTTTATGAACAAAATTTGGAACGCTTCGAGATTTGTTCTTATCAATTGCGATAATTTCAAACTTAAAGAAATCGGTTCGTTCCGCCTTTCTCTTGCCGACAAATGGATACTTGCTGAGCTGAACGCTTGCACTCGCAAGGTAACCAAACTTATGGACAAATACGAGGTCGGACTTGCGGCAGCCGAGATTTACGAGTTTTTCCGCAGCCAGTTCTGCGACTGGTATATAGAGCTGAGTAAAGTCAGTCTTTACAGCGACGACCTCGAAAAACGCAACGATACGCTTAACGTACTCGTTTACGTACTGAGAGAAGCTCTTAAACTTGCTCATCCGATTATCCCATTTATAACGGCGGAAATTTATGATCAGCTTCCCAACAAAGATGCCGAAGATATAATGATATCGCCCTACCCGTCGGTAAGCGGAATATTGTCGAAGGGAAAATTAATTCGCACTGCGTTTGCTACCGAACGCAAAAACATGGGACTTGTAATGAAGTTGATTCGAGACATTCGCACGTCTCGCAACGAAATGAATGTTAGCCAATCCAAGCGCACAGCACTCTATATCAAACCGCTCGGCGCAAATCAAAGTCTTATCGGAAAAACGGCGGCGCTTATAGAAAAACTGGCAGGAGGCAACAAAACGGAAATCGTTTCCGCTGCTCCCGACGGCAAAAACGTCGTTGTCGTTTCCGAAATAGCCGAAGTTTACATTCCTCTCGGCGAGCTGGTAGACACCGAAAAGGAGCTCACCCGTCTCAACAAAGAGCTTGAGAGCGTGCAATTCGAAATCGATCGTGCCACCGGAAAATTGAACAACTCAGGATTCGTCGCTAAAGCTCCGGCAGCTCTTATCGACGCCGAAAGAGCAAAGCTTGCCAAGTACGAAGAACAAAAACTTACCATATTAAACAGTATAAAAAACTTAGGCTAACGCCGAGGAGATTATAATGTCAAACAAACGATTTATGAGTCTACTCTCAAAAGAGTATCCCGACGAAAAGGCTGCCGCTATGGAAATCGTCAATTTGTCCGCTACGCTATCGCTGCCCAAAGGAACCGAATATTTCTTTAGCGATTTACATGGCGAGCATGAAGCGTTTATACACATGCTAAAAAGCGCATCCGGCGTAATCAGAGAGAAAATCGACTGGATTTTCGGCAACGAATCGCCTGCCAGCCGAGAAGAACTTGCTCAGCTGGTGTATTCACCCGAAAAAATATTAGAGCAAAAGTCACATGAATCCAACTTTGACAATTGGTGTCGCAAAGTTATCGTACAACTTATTGCGGTTTGCAAAGAATCCGCAAACAAATACACGAGAGCCATGGTCCGAAAACGCTTGCCCGAGAGTTACGCCTACATTATGGACGAACTTCTGCACGAAACGGACGAGGCAAACAAGGCTCATTACTACGAAGCTATTATTAATTCGCTTGTAAGCACGGGAATGGCACCGGATTTCATACAAGCACTTAGCGAAACGATCAGCAAACTCGCAGTCGACAAATTGCACATCGTGGGCGACGTATTCGATAGAGGCGCTCACCCCGATTACATAATGGAATACCTTATAAATTACGACAACGTAGACTTCGAGTGGGGAAATCACGACATAAATTGGATGGGAGCGTCGCTGGGAAACTGGGCTTGCATAGCCAATCTTCTTAGAGTAAACATAGGTTATAACAACTTTGACATGATGGAGATCGGATACGGAATAAATCTTCGTCCCCTATCCGCTTTCGCAAGCCAAACTTACGGCGACGACGATTGCAAATGTTTTGCGCCCAAAGTTTTCGATAAGAACAAATTCGATCCCGTAGATATGTCGCTTGCTGCAAAAATGAACAAAGCCATAAGTATTATTCAGTTTAAAGCAGAAGCTCAGCTTACTGCGCTGCACCCCGAATATCATACTTCGCATAGAGTTTTTCTCGACAAAATAAACTTCAAAAACGGCACGGTTAATATCGAAGGCAAAGATTATCCTATGCGAGACTGCAATTTCCCTACCGTAGATCCCGATAATCCGTTCTCCTTTTCCGACGACGAAAAAGACGTTATGGAACGTCTATCCGCTTCCTTTAAAAGTAGCAAACAATTACATAAACATATACAGTTCTTGCTTTCACACGGCTCGTTATATCGCATATTTAACGGTAATCTGCTCTATCACGGCTGCATGCCGATGACCGAAGACGGAGAATTTGCCGAGATAGACGTCGGAGGCGGAAAAACGCTCAAAGGAAAAGCGTATTTCGATTACATCGATTGCCAGGTAAGGCATTTGTTTAAAAAACCGAGCAATGATATATACGCAGGACATCTTTTGTGGTATCTTTGGAGCGGAGGAAAATCACCGCTGTTCGGAAAAAGCACGATTACTACCTTCCAACGCTTTTTTGTAGAGGACAAAGCCACTCACAAAGAGCCGACGGACCCTTACTACAAGCTTATTGCGGATCGGGAAATTTGTTTAAAAATTCTTAAAGAGTTCGGTTTGGGCGAAAACAGTCATATTATTAACGGACACGTTCCCGTAAAAACCAAACTCGGTGAAAACCCCATCAAGGGCGGCGGACTGCTGTTCGTTATAGACGGCGGCATGGCAAAATCTTACCACAGCACTACCGGTATCGCCGGATACACTCTTATATTCAACTCCCGTTATTTGGCTCTCGCTCAGCATCAGCAAGGCGAAACGGACATAGGCAGCACCCCGACGTTGCAAACGGTAGAATACCTGCCTAAACGTCTTACGCTCGCAGATACCGATGACGCTACGGAGATTTTAGAACAAATCGACGAATTGAAGTTGCTGATCGACTACTATCGAGAACAGAACTGACTTGTAGATTATTTTAAATGACCTTAACCCGGTTTATTTTATATGGATTCTTTTGTAACTAAAGAGGGAGTCGCTTAATGCGACTCCCTCTTTTTCTGCCTTGCTATTTGTAACTTCTTAAACTTTATCCGATAATTGCGTTTTTCTTTATAATGTGCATAACGTTATATCCTTTTGCGTGTCAATTCACTTTAAAAACGTTTTTATTCCGCTTCTCCCGACTTCCGATCTAAGCGGTTTTATTTTGCGACTTTTTTGCAAATGCTCTTTGCTTACGGCATGTGAATTTTCTGTAGACACGTGCGATGACTTGCAAAAAACGTTCGGCTGTTTAACATCGTAACGACTGCAAAAACTGCGTTCAAACGCCACATATATCGGACTAAATGCCGTTTAAAGCGGCTATGTAAGATTCTACAGCTTTATCAGAATCTCCGCTGTTTCCGCAAACATACTTTATATTGAACTCGTCCAGCATTTTTTTTGCCGCAGCCTTAAGCGTCCCGCAAACAAGCACGTTTACGTTTAGCCTCGATAATAACGATATAAGCGGAAAATACCCGCTGCCGTTGGTAAGTACCAAATCCGTAGTTACTATGCTTCCGTCCTTGATTTTGTATAGTTTAAACTGTTCTGCATAATTAAAATCGGTCGCTATATCGCCGTAATTATACGGGGTTGCTACTACCATATTTCCTCCTCTGTTTGGTATTTTATACAAAATCGCTTTTAATGCCGATATGCGCTCGAGCCTCGAAGCGTTTGTATCTTTAGTCATAACTAATATTAATAAGGGTAAGTTCCTAAAAAGAGCGCAGCGGTATGATTCGGTATTCCGCTACGCTCTTAAAATTACTTGTTTCGTTTATAAAAGATGATAACGTACCTGTTAGGCTCGTGTCCTTCGCTTCGAGTTATAATCTGCTCGTTATCACTAAGCGCAGAGTGAATTATTTTTCGCTCGCTGCTGTTCATCGGATCCAGCGAAACTTTGTGATGAGTTCTGATGCACTTTGCAGCCATTCGCTTTGCAATATCTTCGAGAGTACCCTTGCGTTTTTCTCTGTAACCGTTGCTGTCTACTATTACTCGATAATAATTTTCGCTGTCACGATTAAGCGAATAGCTTACTAAATACTCAATAGAATTAAGCACTTCTCCGTGATAACCTATCACCGCACCGTTGTCTGTTTTTATCTCGATATGAAGTTCATTGTCCTCTACGGTAGATAATACTTCGGCTTCGATGCCCATCTTTACCACAAGCTCTTTCACAAAGTTTACCGCTTTTTCGCTGACCTCAGCCGTTATCGGCGCACCCTTTCTCGGTTCTTTAATCTGCTTTTCTTTTTCTGCCTTTTTGTCATCGGAAACGCTTTCCGTCTTTTTCTCTAAAGGCTTACGCTCTTTAACGGTTTCGCTGCGAGAAATTTCTTTTTCGTACTTTTCCGTTTTCTGCGGCTTATCCGCTTTTTCTTCGTTGCGGCGATCGTCTCTGCGTTTTTTGTCGCCAAAAGAATTTCTGTTCTTTTCTCTTTCGCTCTTGCTCGGAATAATTATGCGATCTTCGTCTTTGGTTTCTCTTACCGGAGCGGGCGGCTCCTCCCCCTCTACCGTTATACGCACTTTTGCCTTGCGGAATATTCCGCCGTGATCGATAATTTCCACTTCAACGTCGCTAAGCGACTTGCCTACCTGCGCAAGCCCTGCGGCTATAGCGTCGTTTACCTTTCTGCCTGTTGCTTCTATTACTAACATTTTTACTCCTTATTTGATCATATCGTTAGGATCTCTTCTGCCGTGCTTAATTACCTGCGTTTTCGATTTTCCGTTCTTATCGATTGCTCCTACGATAAGAGAGGTAATTAGGTTTATCAAAAGACTGGCTACCGAACTCACTATCATGTACAGAGAGAACGCCGAGTTTGAAGTAAGCGCAAATACCGCAAGCATAACGGGCATAACGAACATCATCGCCTTCATGGTACCCATGCCCGTATTTTCCATAATCTGACCGCTCTTCTTTTGCTGACGATTGGTGATAAATTGCGACAAAACACTCAAACCTACTACTAAAACCGCAAGCACGAGATAACCGTTGGTGTCGTTAAGAGCCTCGTCCGCTCTGACCTGTGCGGTAACTCTCGCATACGTCTCTTCTTTTGCCAAGTCTTTAAACAAAGTATCGTCGTCTTCGTATACTTTACCTTTGTTTACAGCAATATCGAGATAACCGTCGCTTGACATCGAATTCTTAAAAGTCGAATAATCGGGTATAGCGTCTTTCCACGGAACGTCGGCAACCCACAAACTTTTTATCCACAAAAAGCCCGTACGATTAGCCTTGTAGGCGCCCGTAGTAAATCCCTGAGCGTAAAGCTGCATCAGCTCGCTCATTGCTACGTTAAACTCTTTAAGTTCTAACTTCGTCGTATCTGTATCTTCGCCTTCGCGGTTAAGCGCAGCCGTAAACGCAAGATAATCCTTGTATGATTTTCCCTGATCGATATAATCGGTTTTGTACTTAATCAAACTTTCGAAAGCGTTGGCCCCGAAAGTGTTGTACGAAAGCTCGTCCATCTTTACCACACTGTCTTCTATGGCTTTATTCAAACTTTCGTCGGAAGCAAAAACACCGCTGAGATAATTGTCAATCTCCGCAAAATCACCGTTTTCGATTTCTTCGCCGCTAAGCGATATTTTGTAATCGCCGCTACCGTTAACTCTCGTCTTGTAGTCGAACCCGGTAGTCTGATATGCACCCACATAAGCGTTGTGCATTTCGACGTACTGTTTAAATTCCATGTACGACGAAACGTGTCTTAGCGCAGTGTAAAAGGTTATGAATATAACCATCGTCAAAATGAGCGGCAAACACGACGATAAAAAGCTAAATCCCGCTTTCTTCTGCAATTCCGATTGCTTGCGTCTGAGCATTGCGGGATCGTCGGCGTATTGCTTGCCAAGTCGGTCCATCTGAGGCTTAAGCTGTTCGGTAATGTGTTGATTTTTACGCATTTTGTATTTTTGGTAAAAATCGAGCGGCGACAACACTAATTTTAGCAGCGCCGTAAATAGCACTATTCTCCAGCCATAGTTAACAACAAACCCGAAAACCTTGAAGATAAACCACTCCCACATGCCTCCGGGTGCCGCAACTTCTATTGCGGACATTAAAAAAGCCATTCTATATCTCCTTTTGGGTTAAGCGGAACCGGATCGTAACCGCCTTCGCTGAAAGTATTGCACCTAAGCAATCGCTTTAGCCCTAATACAACGCCTTTGAAGCCGTATTCCTTTATACATTCCGCCATGTACACCGAGCAACTCGGGTAATAAATACATGCGGACGGAATCAACGGAGAAATCACTTTGCGATAAAACTTAATCGGCAGCTCTACTATCCAGATAAAACTGAAAAAATACGCCGCAAAAGACTTTTTCTTTTTACGCATAAAGTCCCGCCGACGAAAAAAGTTTTCGTATCTGGTCGCTGATTTCGGAATACGTCAATTTTGTGGCGGCTTGTCTCGCTACCAAGACTATCTGATATTTTTTGAGGGGCATAATATGCCTTACCGATTCTCTCATCCTGCGTTTAAGTTTGTTTCTTACGCAAGCCTTGCCTATCTTGTTGCTTACCGAAAAGCCGACTTTGAGCGAAGTCGAACTAACATAAAAGAGAGAAAACGCCGCCGAAGCCTTGTTCTCTCCTTTGCGATAAACGTATCCGAACGATCCGTGTTTAGTCAGTCTGAAAATGCGTTTTAGCATGCGTATGCTACGAGCAAACGCCCCCGCATGTTAGTGGGAGCCAAGCGGCTTAACCGAGATGTTTTTGCGACCTTTCTGACGACGACGAGCAAGTACTCTGCGTCCGCCCTGAGTCTTCATTCTCTGTCTGAAACCGTGTACCTTTTGTCTTGCTCTCTTCTTGGGTTGATAAGTTCTTTTCATAATATAATATTCCTTTGAAAGATATTTGCTGATTATGCTCTATACATTATAGTTAAAATCGGCGATTAAGTCAACTGATTTTGCCTACGTACCGCAAATAGTTGCCAAAATTTCATTTGCCATGCTAAACTGAGAAAAAATACGTAAAGTGAGTTTGATATGACAACGCAAAAAATGCTGAGTGAATTACGAAAAACAACAAACGTCTTCGGTATGATAAAAGACGGCGATCGAATAGCCGTCGGATTATCCGGAGGCAAAGACTCCTTGGCAATGCTGTATCTCTTGCACAGATACGCTATGTTTTCGCCGCAACGGTTCTCGCTCGTTGCAATTACGATAGACATGGGATTAGGCTCCGACTTTTCCGGACTGACGTCGTTTTGCAAAAGCATAAACACAGAACATGTAATCGTTGCCACCGAAATAGGCAAAATCGTCTTTGACGAGCGCAAAGAAAAAAATCCTTGCTCGCTTTGCGCAAACATGCGAAGGGGCGCACTCGTCAACTCGGCGAGCGAGCTTAAGTGCAACAAACTTGCGCTCGGACATAACGCCGACGACCTCATAGAAACGTTTTTCCTGTCCATGTCTTTTGAGGGAAGGTTGTCCGCTCTGCCGCCAGTAACTTATCTGGAAGACAAAAACATAAGTATAATACGACCGCTTATACTGACTTTCGAAAAAAACGTCGCCGCTTATGCGACACGTTTTCCTATCCTCAAAAATCCCTGTCCCGCCGCTCATCACACCAATCGGGAGAGCATAAAAAAACTGCTTTCTGCCGTCGGCAAGGACGTTCCCTCTTTAAAACAGCGTATTTTGTCGGCAATCGTTTCACCCGACAGATACAATTTGTACGATAGGTACGAAATTTTCGATAAGTTCGGTAACGCCGTCAATCGAAAACAACCGTAACTTTTTCCTAATTAAAAAACATACAGAATCACATCGGGTATGTAAAGCCGCATATGCCTAACGAGTTGCGCAAATATTGTGATTTCGACTGAAATAGCGCAGTTCTTACGCCGCAGCCCCCCACGACGGCTATGCAAAACATATTATTAAGCGCATACCGCCGCAAATCCGGTTAGTGCGCAGTCATAAACAAATAACTATAATATCCGACCAAAACGCCGACTTGCGAACAAAAACGCCGTAATAATAAATAAGGACAAGTATTATTTAATCTCACTCTGCATGTTATATATACCACTAGAGTGCATGTCATAATACCTGCCCTTTATAAATATGTGTCTAATGTCAACAAATCGTTATTTGCTTGTTTTGCCTTATGTGATCTTAATCGTAAAGATGTTTTACCTTGGAACCGTATCCAAGCACGCTGATCATCCAACCGTCCGGTCCTGTGCCTAAAATCTTATAGGAAATATCGCATACGCCATACCAATTATTGTAATCGGAAAGATCTTCGTCTTCCAAAAAGTCAATCATTGCCTCCACCCTGCGAGTAAAGCATTCTTCGTATGTATAAACCAACTCGTATATAGTCAGAAGCGATGCCTCCGGCGCAGGGACAGAAACGCTGCCGAAAGAATAAGCGTAAAAATCGTCCGGTGTAAACGAGCATATTAAGTCTTCAAGAAGTCGACAATTCAAATTCAAATTTGCATCGGGGCGCATAATATACACTAATTCCTTGGCATTATAAACAGCGTCGGTCATGCTTATCGTAGTATTACCCTCTAAATTTTTAAATATACCGCCGGGAGATACGCTATAAAGGCGTACGTTATAATTAACCCTACACGCTTGAGCGATATCGTTTAATGACGAACTCTGTGCGTTACACATATCTTCGAGAACATACATAATCTCTGACATTATTTGATAGGAGGTGCGATCGTTCAAGTTATATGTAACATCAGCGTTTTGAGCATCATTATATGCGTCTGCATAATGGCTGTCAAACAATATCATAATTTCCATATCATTAGGCGTATTTGCTTCAATCAACGGCGATATCCTATACATGACGCTATGCGCAAAAGGCGTCCTTATGTCGGTGTTTACGTGTATATCCACATAGTTAAGGAAAGTTGCGTATCCTGCAAACTTAGCTTCGTCAGTATCGCAAATAAATGCTATCTTACAGTGCATATATCCCTTTAAATACCCGAAGATATCTTCCAGTAGTTCAGCAAATACCGGCACCGTTAAATTATGATATGGTTTTTTTCGGATAATCCGTTCGTCATCTCGAAAATTACGTAACTCTCCGGTTCTATTAGATAGAACCATCCGCCTGCCCAATTATCCCTGATCCCTTTTTCGAAATTGTTTTCAAAGCTGTTGTGCGCCACGATACCGCTACCGCTGCCGTTATACGGTATATACAAACATTGATCCACTGTGGCTGTACTGCCGCTACCGATAGCCGATTGGACGTTAAAATAATCGAAACTGTCGGTTATGTAATAAACCTTTTTCCCATTTGACAGTGCGCTTACATTCATCAGCGGCATACTTGCAAATATAAGACACGCTACTGCAATTAAAACAAGCAATCTTCTTCTTTTGAACATATAATATGTCCTCCTATAAAATATTTTTTATATAATCGGGTTTAACCGTTTATACCTGTCTATTCGACTTTTTCATAAATAGGATACAGCGTTTTTCCCTTCGCAAATCCCATACTCCAATAATTATATGCTTCACCTGCTTCCCCGAACGCAAGCCCCTTTTTAACAAGTACAGGTTCGCGGGGAGTGGTTTTATAAATTTCTTGTTCTTCCACCACGACTTCTATCGTATCTGCGTCCAAAGAATATTTGCCCCCTATGCACGCATATCCTTCTCGCTTTGGCGTAAACACATATCCGTTTACGTATTTTAAAGTCTCTTGCCACGTCTTTCCTTTTATTTCTTCCGAAACCGTGTATTCGTCTTGCGTAATTGAATATACGTACGGATATTTTCCGTCATAACGAAGCTCGCAACCGAAAAAAACATATGTTGCAGAACATGGCGGATTTGGAAAAAAACGGACGTACCAATCGTCTCCTACCCATTTGACGTTAGTCCACGCCACGCTGCCGTCTTTAACGTGCGGCTGCCTCGACGTATATACCGTGCACATCGCAAACCCGAACTCATCGACTTCCTCTAACGAATCGGGCACAGTCAGACTTGTAAAACTTTCGCCGATCCCCGAAAAAGCTCCATACCCTATCTTTTTTAATCCCTCGGGTAAGTATATGTCTTTCATGTTATTGCAATTTTCAAATGCATTCTCTCCTATTTCGACTACGTTTTCGGGCACTTTAAACGTCTCCAAAGTCAACCCCGTCACCGCAAATTGACCTATCTTAGTTATATACGACGGTATGACGCTACTGTCGCTTGCATGGACCAACGTTTTAGTTGGCTTATGTATTATGCAATTGCCTTCCGACGAATAAACTTCGTTATTTTCGTCTATTTCTATCTCTGCTCCGCCGCAGTCTCTGAATGACGATGGTTGTATTTCGATTACCGACGCCGGTAACTTAACCTTTATTTTCCTACATTTATGAAAGATCAGCCTCGGCAATCTTTGTATATTGTTCGGCAAAATTACGGTTTCCAAATTCTCACAGTAACTAAACAAACTTTCGTCTAATTTCGGAGCTATGGGTCCGCTTTCAAACACCACCTTAGTCAATCCTTTGCAATTGGCAAACGCACCGAGAAACTTTTCGACTTCATCCGGAAGATTTACTTCTTTTAACATTTCACATCCTTCGAAGCCCTTCACCGTCGTAGCCCCGCGCGAAAACTTTACTCGTCTTAGATTAGTACAGTTCGCAAACGGATCGTACTTGCGCCCGATTTCTCCGTACGAAGTTATGGTATCCGGTATAATTATGCTCGTTATCTTTGTACAGTTTCTAAAGCCGTACTCGGTAAAGCCTACTATGGGTTTTCCGTCTACTTCGCTAGGCACAACTACTTTTCCTTCTGCTAAAGCGATTCTCCCTTCCACCAAGTAGCCGCTGCCGTCATTAAGCTCGGCTACCGCAAGTTTTCCCGACCACGACGGTACTTCCACTACGACCTTTTCGCTCGGCTGTGATTGTTCTTTCCCGTCTGCAAACGCCATTACTTCGATTGTGTAGCTGCCTACCTTGTCCGTCAACTCAAAGATGTCTAATTCGTTGCTCTGCGCTTCGTAATATACGTCGTTTATTTTTACGGCGTACTTCTCTGCCCCTTCGACTTTGCTCCACCTGAGTATTTCGTAGTCGTCTACAACTACGTCTTGCGGCGTACCTAATTTATCTTTTGCGCACCCCAATATTGCCACCGCCCCGACTATCGCTATTATTGCCGCCGCAAGCGCTATTAACACGCTTACCAAAGTCCTTTTTTCTTTCATCTCTTCCTCCTTTTTGTATGTAAATTTTTGTTTGTTAATATAGACTCCAAAAAATCGACTTTTGGTCAAAATTTTGCCCCTATTTTAAAAAATTTCATCAAATTTTCATCTTTTTATATGTATTGATAATTAGACAATATTGGCAATTGTGGATATTGTATATACAAAACAAATAAATTGTTATACTAAAAAATCAAAAACATTTGTTTTACAGCCGGCTCGGAAGCTGCAAATTACAGACTGTTTGCCATATTTGCTTGTTGTTATTGCTTATCTACGTACGTTAATTCGTCCGGTTTATAAGGGTGCTATAGGCTCAGCCTTCGGTAAAAATTTATTATGCCGTTACGCAGTCGCATACTTTTTTCAGTAAATACCGACTATCGTATTGCAGGCAATCCTCTTTCGGCCAAACACCGACAAAATACTTATCTTTGCATAAAAAAAACGAGACTATAAAAAAGCACCTCAAAAAGTTTTCTCTTCGTTCGACTTTTCGGGTGCTTTTATAAGACTCGTCTATATTGATTTAATTGAAAAATTTTTCTGCCTGACGCTAAATATCGTCGTCCTCGTCGTCTTCCTCTTCTTCTTCGTCCTCTTCCACTTCGAAATCCCGAGGATCTATATCGTAATTGAAATCGCTGACTTCTTTGTAATCTTTGATTTCCTCTTCTTCCTCTTGCTCTTCTTCCTCTTCGGCAGCTAATTCCAAAGATATCTCTTCGGGCGGAACTTCCTCTTCGGGCTCGTCTACAAAGGCTTTCCAACTCGTTTCCAAGTCCTCAGGCTGCTCCTTTGCCTCTTTTACTTTTTTGCAAATAATGCACATCTCCTCGTCTTCGTCGATATAGTTGACGTGACAAATCGGACACAATTTGCCGCTTTCGGCTTCGAGCTCGTCCTCTGGTATCAAATAGTTTTTGCCGAGCAATCCCAGTTCGGCTTTGCATACGTTACATAATTCGTCTTGTTCTTTGATGTAATTAAGCTCACAGCGTGGGCAAATAATATACTTAGGTTTCTCTTGCATAACAATCCTCACTAATTACGTATCCACATTATATTCATTTTGCATATCATTGTAAACTGTTTTGCACTACTTTTATAAAAAAATTAGCGAATTTTTGATTTTTGGTTTTCTCGCCGCACTTACTCCGACTTCTGCGCCGTACGTTGCGTATCGCCGCCCATAACCGTACCTTACGCCCGATTCCGACCGTAAACGATGTCTCCCCCCCCCTGATTAGCCTTACGAATTTACAAATGCGCTTATACCGTACGGCTACTCGGTTCTTGTTGCGGCTATATTCAGGAAAAATTCGACCCCGAAGAACAATTGCTCTCCGAAGCCGAATTTAGAGGTATTTATATACTTATTAATTATCTAAGCCTTAGGTCCGGCTTTTGCTATGTTTTCGGGCATATCGGGATACTTTGTCGTGAAATTCTCCACAAAGAGCAAAGCAAGCTTTTTTGCCGTCGATGCGTAATCTTTTTTGTCCGACCAAGTATTTTGCGGATCGAGTACGGCAGAATCGACGCCTTCGCAGCAAACAGGAATATTAAGACCGAAATACGGCTCTTTTTTGTATTCGACTTTTGCCAACGAACCGTTAAGCGCAGCAGTTACCATGGCTCTTGTAGCCTTTAAACTCATGCGCTTGCCCACTCCGTACTTGCCGCCCGTCCAACCTGTATTTACAAGGTACACGTCGGCTCCGTATTTTTCGATTTTTTCGCCCAGCATCTGCGCATATTTCGCAGACGGCAACGGCAAAAAAGGTGAACCGAAACACGTCGAAAAAGTACATACGGGATCGGTGATTCCTCTTTCGGTACCGGCTACTTTAGATGTGTAACCGGATACAAAATAGTACATTGCCTGTTCCTTGGTGAGTTTGCTGATAGGCGGCAAAACTCCGAACGCATCTGCGCTGAGGAATATAATCGTAGAGGGATGTTTGCCTACTCCGGGAACGACTTTATTTGTAATATAGTCGATAGGATAAGAAACTCTGGTGTTCTCGGTAAGCGAACCGTCGGTATAATCGGGAACTCCGTCTTTATCCGCTACGACGTTTTCGACTACGCTGCCGAATCTTATCGCACCGAAAATTTCCGGTTCGGCTTCTTCAGACAAGTTTATGCACTTCGCATAGCAGCCGCCTTCGATATTAAATATACCGTCGTCCGACCACCCGTGTTCGTCGTCGCCGATAAGTCCTCTGGACGGATCTGCGGAAAGCGTGGTTTTGCCGGTGCCTGAAAGTCCGAAAAACAAAGCGGTTTTGCCGCTACCGTCAAGCGCCATATTTGCCGAGCAGTGCATTCCGAGCACTCCTTTGTGCGGCAAAATGTAATTCATTACGCTAAACACCGACTTTTTCATTTCTCCTGCGTATTTCGAACCGGCTATAACCACCATTTTTCTGTTAAAAGAAATTACAATAGCCGCTTCGCTGTTAATACCGCACTCGTCTTTATCTAGCTTAAGCCCAGGGGCGCAAAGCACGGTAAATTCGGGCGAAAATTCCTCGAGCTGTTTCGCCGAAGGTCTGATAAGCATGTTGTGCATAAAAAGATTTTGCGACGCATATTCGTTGATAACTCTGATTTTTAAAGCGTAACTTACGTCGGCACCTGCGAATCCGTCAAAAACAAAAACGTTTTCTTTTTTGTCGAGATATTTACAAACCTTATCGTATATTTTTTCAAAGCAACTCTCGCTTATTTTTACGTTTTCTTTACCCCATGCGATTTCCTCGTTTACGCCTTTTTCGTCAACTATAAATCTATCCTTAGGCGATCTACCGGTATATTTGCCGGTTTCTACGAGCAAAGCTCCTTTATCGGTCAGTCTGCACGGCTCTGTTTTGAGCGCAAATTCGACGAGCGACGGAACGGACAAATTTCTAAACACGTTTTTTACGTTAACAATGTTATGTTCCTTTAAAAAATCCATTTTATTTCTCCTTTAGCCAAATTTTATTTAATTATACCGAAAGTATACAACAAAAAATCGGCAAAAGCAACGCTTTCGTCAAATTTATCTTCTATTTTTATCCCCGAAAACGTTTTCTTGTATAAGAACTTTGGTCAGACTTTGCATTTTGTCAAGATCGAGCGTTTCGCCTCTCGCCTTCTCGTCGATTTTAGCGGCAGAAAGAATCCCTGCGCAATCGCTTCGGTTTAGTCCGAACGACCGCATCAAATTGTTCTCAAGCGTTTTTCGACGCATGGCAAAAGCGCACTTTACGGTTTTGTCAAATTGCTCCCGAATGCTCTCGTCAATCTTTATCTTCATGTCCATTCGGACTACTGCGCTGTCAACAGACGGCGGCGGTAAAAACTTTTCTCTGCCGACTTCTTTGACTATATACGGATCGGACCTACTGCATACCGCAAGCGTCAAAGCGCCGTAGTCCGACGTACCGGGCTTGGCAACCATACGTAACGCAACTTCTTTTTGCACCATTACGGTTATCCCGTCAAGCGGAAAATCGTTTTCCAAAAAATAAAAAAGCACGGGCGACGTGATGTAATACGGCAAGTTTGCCACAACCTTAAAATTTCCTCCGGTTATCTCTTTCAGTTTAGCCGGAGAAACTTTCATTATGTCCTCATAGATTACGTTTGCGTTAGATTTGTCGGCAAGAACTTCGTTTAGTACGGGGCGCAGTCTGCTATCTATCTCAAATGCAAAAACTTTAGCCGCTTTGTCGCAAAGCGCAGAAGTTAGCGTACCGGCGCCGGCGCCGATTTCCACAACCGTATCAGTATTATTGATATTTGCGCCCTCTACTATATCGTAAAGTAAATCTTCGTCCAAAATAAAATTTTGACCGAATTTTTTGCTAAATGCAAATCCGTTGTTTTTTAATACTTTCAGCACGTTACTCATACATAAATTTTATCATAGCCCGGCGCTTAAGTCAATCGATATAGCAATCTAATTCTCCCAGGTCCTTTAAAACGCCGAGTATGCCTTGCGTACGGCAAGCGTCGGGAGCAAGAGCTATTGCCGCAGAAAAATCTCCGCTTACGGAGTTTAGCGAAAAGCCCAGATCCGAATAAAGCGCTTTATACTTGACAAACCCCTTTCTGAGAATATTATTTGCTTCCGCCAACGTCGATATAGTTTCGCCGCTACAAAAGTTTAGTTTGTATTCCGTTTCCAGACATTCCCTTCCCATTAGCAATCTTCTCGGCTTGCACTTTACCCCCAATTCGGCAAGTCGAACTTTTCGATACTCGTTGTCGGGCGGCAACGTCATATATCGTCTGTTCTTTAAATGATAAAGATATAACGCATTCAGCGCCGGCGCAAACAACATTCGCAGTTCCCCCATGCTCAGCTCCGTTTTTTGCGAAGCTTTAAATAGGTACGAGACTGCCGCTTCGCCGTACGAAGGCAAAAAACGGCTCAAAACCGCAGACTTAAACGCCGCATCCGCTATTTCGCCTTCCGTCGCATCTCTGCCTGCCAGCGAGCTTGCCAAAGATGTGGCTTTTTTCGCATAAGTCAGGCGTCTTTCGCCGTAAAAAATGTTATCTACCGCTGCGTCGCTTGCGCTGTTTGCTCTCGAAACAACTGCGCCGAACAAAGACGGCACGTCCGACTTTAATATATATTGCGGATCGAATACATACGCATCGACATTAAGCAATGCGTCGCACCAGGGTGGCGAAACGACGATTATTTTAAAAGCGTTTGATATAGCCGTCTTCTTTGCTTTGTAAACCGAGTTTTCGCTGCCGGCTCCTATTACGAGTGCAGTATCTTCTTTTATACCGTCCGATATACGATATTCCTTCAACCTTTGTCTTATAATTGCGCTCAACGTTTCATCGTCGCATACCAACGTAATTCTGGATAGCGGAGGGGCAAATTCCCCGACAACCGAAGTCAACGCATCTAGCGCATTTTTTTCAAATATAATTGTGTCGCTTGTCATACGTATATTATAAATCGTTTATACATACATAGGAGTAATATATTTGTTGTTTTTGTAGTCTCTTTGTCGATTTTCAAAAATCGTCTTTCTTTGGACCTCAGTCATACATATCGATTCGATGTAAAAAGCGGCAATTTGACGCCCTAAACAAAACTGCAATTATGCAGACGTTTTTTATAGGCAATAAACTCCGATGCCCCGTGACAAGTGTATTGCAGCATTAAAATTATAATCGCAAAAATGGCGTTATATTCAGCCCCCTTTAAGCAGCAACAAAGACGCTGAAGAAATAGTTTGGCAGCGTCTCAAACCGCCGCATTTAAAAAAAAGTCGCAAACGATTTTCTTCGTTTGCGACTTTGTGCGTCTATTTGCCTTTAGTCTTGTATAAGGTCTGCGTATCTGTCTTTATAAACGGTTACAACGCCTTGAGTATCGTTCTCCTTACTGGAACCGTACACGTTACGATAGTAATAGATTTTTTGGTCTCTCCATTCCGTATATGCATCTTCTACCGCTTTTTCTTTTACAAGATTTTCAATATAGCTACGTACTGTAGTATATCTTCCTGCGGTAAAGTAATCGTTGAGTCCGAGAGCATTCGCCTCATAATCTGCAACGTAATACATAATGTGAACGCCGTAATCGGTTACAATGTAATGGTCGAGCATTTCGCCTACTTTATAACCTTTATCTCTAAACTCTCTCGCTGCATTTGCGAATTCAACCATATATGTTTCCGATTCGCCGTCTCCGAGCTTGTACTTAACCGCATATCCGTTTTCTTTATCGAAAATTCCGGGGTCGGTATTGTAAAGGTAAATGAAATCGTCAAACAATCTTTCCGATTCGTAAGCACTGCTTCGAACTCTGCTCATAGCCGCTTTGATTTCTGCGAACACCTGAGCTACAGTATATGTCTTTGTCTTGTCATCCTCGCCGTCTTTATGTCTGTATACGACTATCTCGTTCACCTTCTGGGCTCTCTTCGCTTCGTACTCTTTAGTGGTAAGCAACGCCTTTTGTCTGGTAAGATCTTGCTTTTGCTCTTCGGAGAACGGAAGCAAAATGTGCTTAACGTTAACGTAATCGGTATTAGGTCTGTACAATATCGTATCAGTACCGGATATCGCCGTGTCGTAAGCGGAAGAATCCTTATATTTGGTCATCTGAGTTTCGACAATCGAATTGTACTTTGCCAGGATATCCTGTTCGGTAACGGTAACGCTGCTTTCGATATAATCTTGCAGAATTGCCATCTTTTGACTATCAATCAAACTGTCGCCGACAAGTTTTTTGCAAAGCAAAGTCTTTCCTATAGCCCGATATGCTTCGCCTGCGCCCGTTACTTTCGCCAAACGCCTAAGTATATCGACCTCGTTTTCGATGGTTTTCTTTTCCTCGTCAGTTACTCCGATAAGAGATGCTGAAGCTTCTGCCATAGAAGAAATATAACGTTTAACTGCCTCTCTGAAAAGAGACTTGGTTTCTTCGTCGCCGTAGTTGCCGTTATAGGAGAAATAAAACTCTTTGCCCTCGTTATACCAAGGCTCGGACAAATACCAACCGTCATGCTTGTTGCCCTCGCCGTAAGTGTAAAAAACCCTCTCGTCGTCCGCTTCGTTTTTTTCGTCTCTTACGGGATATGTGGTTTCCGTATCGGAATCCGTACTCTCTGCGGTAAGCTCGAGCTTATCTTTGCCTGCAGCCTCCAAAATCTCGTTACAAAGACTGAGTATCGAAGAATCGATGGACTTGTACACGCCCTTTTGCACTGTCTCGATATCGTCTTTAGTCCAATAGATATCTTTTGCTTCAAATCTCACGTCGCTTTCCAATACGACAAGCTCCTGCGTGATAATCTGCTCTAAAAGCGTCTCTAAGGTACGTTCGTACGTCCAGCCCATGGACTGAATATACGTCGGTCCGTATGTGTTGAAATAGCTTACGAGTTGCGATTTATAAATCTCGATGGGCTCGGAAGTGTACTCCCATCCGTCGCCGCTCTGAGTTATAGGATCTATCTTAACAATAACTTGAGAATAGTCCCTTTCGTAGTCGTGCTTGATAAACGTACCGTCGTAGGTGGGACTGCATGCGCAGAACAACCCCACGGAAATTATCAAGCTTAATAGTAAACATGCGAATTTCTTCATTATTGATCCTCTAAAAAAGTTATAATATCAGGCATGCGCCTACAAGTACTTAGCATTATACAATAATCGAGCCGAAAAATCAAGAGTTTTTAGCGGCGAAGACACATTTTGACAAAAAATTTATTAGGTTTTTTTGACAAGACGCTCCCGAAAAAGTCAGTCTCGGCGGCGATAACATAACCGCACCGCCCGTAGCATTGGCTGCGGCAGCCGTCTCTTTAGTAATTTCCTTTGCCATATCGAAGTATACCGAACATTCGTTTCTTTTGAAAGTCGCTTTGCTTGCGCCTATTTCTCTCGCCAGATTTTTTACCATGGCGGTTGCGGTGAGATTACGCACCGATTGCGGAGGCTCTCCGTACACGTCTTTTAATTCTTCGAATAACTTTGCAGCCTCCTGCTGCGATTTTATCGACGCTATACGAGAATACAATTCCATACGCCACTCCTCGTCCGTAACGTATCCGTCGGGGATAAAGGCAGGAAAATCTATTGCCACTTTTATTTCCCTCTGTTGTTTCGTCTCCTCCCCGCCAAGTTCCGCAACAGCCTCCTTGAGAATCTTGCAGTACATGTCGTATCCGACTTTTTCCATATGACCGTGTTGCGCCTTGCCCAAAACATCTCCCGCACCTCTTATTTCGAGATCCCGCATAGCTATTTTAAACCCGGAACCGAATTCGGTGTATTGCGTCACCGCCTCCAATCGTTTGTATGCGGCTTCACTTAACAATTTACCGTCGTCGTAGGTAAAAAACGCATACGCAAGCTTGTTACTGCGACCGATACGGCCTCTGAGCTGATAAAGCTGACTTAACCCGAGTCTGTCGGAGTCGATTACTATCATTGTATTTGCATTAGGCATGTCTATTCCGTTTTCGATTATCGTGCTTGCTATAAGCACGTCCGTTCCGCCTTCTGCGAAATACGATATAGTCCGCTCCAAGACGCTTTCTTTCATTTGCCCGTGTGCAACCGAAAGCTTTACGTCGCCCAAAACAGCTCTTACGTTAGCTGCGAATTTTTCAATCGTTTCCACTCGGTTATATACAATAAATACCTGCCCGCCTCTTCCGAGTTCTCTCGTTACGGCGTCTTTGAGTAACGATTCCGAATATTCGGTGACGTATGTCTGCACGGGGATACGCTCTGCCGGCGGAGTGTCCAACACGCTCATGTCTCTTATCCCCGTCATGGACATGTGAAGCGTGCGAGGTATAGGCGTTGCGGATAACGTCAATACGTTTACGTTATTTTTTAACAACTTCAGTTTTTCCTTCGCCTCCACTCCGAAGCGTTGTTCTTCGTCGAGTATTAGCAGTCCGAGGTCTTTAAATTTCACGTCGCCGGAAAGCAGCCTATGCGTACCTACCGCCATATCGATTTTTCCTTGACTGAGCAAATCAAGATCTGTTTTTATCTCGGAGGCAGTGCGAAATCTGTTGAAACACTTTATGTTGATGCCGAAATCATGCATTCGTTTGCTCGCCGTTCTGTAATGCTGATCGGACAAAATCGTAGTCGGCGAAATGAAAGCGACTTGTTTGCCTTCTTCTATTACTTTAAACGCCACCCTCAAAGCAACTTCGGTTTTTCCGTACCCTACGTCTCCGCAAAGCAATCTGTCCATTACTTTGCCGCTTGTCAAATCGGCTATACAATCGTTAACCGCAGCAATCTGATCGTCGGTCGGGGCATACGGAAACGTCGCTTCGAAATCTTTGAGCAACGTAAGGTCCGACGAATATATATGTCCTTCGCATTTTTGACGTTTTGCGTACAGTTCGAGCAGCGAAAACGCCATTTCTTTTACGGACGCTTTTACTTTGGCTTTTACTTTGGCGAAATCCGCTCCGCCTATTTTACTTAGTTTAGGTTGTTCTTCTCCTGCGACGTATTTGCTGAGAGAATCCATATTCTCCACGGGTACAAAAAGTTTGTCGCCGTCTCGGTACCTGATTACTATGTAATCTCTCGTACTGCCGCCCATCGTCATCTTTTCGACCGACTCGCAGATACCTATACCGTGCACTTCGTGCACGACGTAATCGCCAACCTGCGCCATGGTAAAGGCGTCTTTTTTACTACGTCTGACCTTAGCTGCGCTTTTATGGCCGACAAGATCGTACGTACCTATAACAACCTGCTTTATGTCGTGAAAAATAAATCCCGTATCTAATTTTTGCGAGCTGAGCGTTGCACCGAACGCCTTGTTTCGGTCCAAAGTTTCTTCCAAATTATATTTGAGTTTTTCATCCCCGCATAGCAGTGTAACCCGGTAGCCGTTAGCCACCCAATTTTTTATATCGTCACAAAGAGCAATAGGATTTCTCCTGTACGAAAGCACTTGTGTGTCCTGTACCGTTTCTACTGCAGTAGGCGTGAAAAGTCTGTTAGCCGAATTTACCGAATGGAATGCAAGTTTACCGCCATTATATGAAACGTCGTCGCTCAGCTGCCCTTCGACATACGGAGCGCCAGACAAAATAATCGACTTAAGTCGAGAGTTATATTCCGTCATGGCGATTTTTACGGAGTCTGCGACTTGCTTTGCGTCGTCGTAAACGATATACGGCATTTTAACAAATTCCGAAAAAGTGCTGTGCGGCAATAGCGGATATATAAACGACAGCGAATTATCCGCTTTGCTCAGCTTTTGCTCTATATCCGCTCTTATCGCATCGGCATTGCCCTTTATCTTACTCAAATCCGCTTCCCCTACGGTCACGAAAGTATTAGGACAAATATCAGCTTCGTCGATCTCCTCAGTCGACAACTGAGTAAAATAATCAAACTTTTTAATTGTATCCGCTTCGTCGCCGAAAAACTCTACTCTTATTCCCGTCCCGACGGGAAGCGAAGGCGGCGATATGTCGAGTATATCTCCTCTCACGGCAAATTGACCGCTGCCGTCCACCTGCAATACCCGCCTGTATCCGGCTTTGACAAGTCGATCGGGAATGGCTGCGAAATCCTCTTCTTTCCCTTTTTTCAATCGCAGTCCAAGCCCCGAGAAAAGTTCTCTGGCGGGGAACAACTGCATTATCGCAGCCGCATAAGTTACCACCGCCTTTGCCTTTCCCGAAGATATCATATACAAAGCCTTTAATCTTTCGTTAACTTCGTCACCTGCGCAAATTCGGGTATAATTAAGCGGATCCGCAAGCGCAGGCAGATAAACTACGTCGTCACGAATACAAGATATTTGCTCGTACGCCTTTTTTGCTATAACATAGTCGCTGCAAACGTATACGAAAGACGGAAGCATCGCCGATATTACGGTACGCTGTCCGAAATGCGCATTAAGGACGGAAACGTCCTTTCCGTCCTTAAGCTCTTTAAGTATTTTGGCGGCTATACCGCCGCTAAGTAAATCTTTAAAATTCAAGTCTTTGCTCCAGAAACTCCGCCCGGCAATTGCCCTTTGATGAGTTTTTGCGTTTCGTCCGCAGCCTTTTCTATTACTTCGCAAAAAGCCGCTCTTTCCGATTTCGGAACTTCGCTTAAAACGAAATCCGCAAGCGGCATTCTTTCGGGAGGTCTCCCTATACCTATTCTCACACGAGGAAACTCCTCGGTGCGAATGTTTTCTATAATGTTGCGCATGCCGTTATGCGTGCCTGCGCTCCCTTTTGCCCTTACTCTAAGTCCCAGCCTCGGCAGATCTATATCGTCGTATATAACTATAAGGTCGCTCGGAGAACATTTGTATTTTGCGAGCAACTGCTTAACCGCCACGCCCGATAAATTCATAAGTGTCTGCGGTTGAGCAAGCACGATAGTGTCGCCGTTTTCGTAAACCTTGGCAGTCAGACTTTCGCATTCTTTATTCTTAAATTTAACGCCATATCTTGCGGCAAGACATTCTACAGCCAAAAAGCCCATATTATGATGAGTATGAGCATACTTTGGCGGATAGTTACCTAGTCCGACTACTATTTTCATTGCTTTGACTCAGGCGTTAAACTGATTAAGCGCATCAATCAGGGCGTCAACGTCGATGCCGTGCGCCGCAGCCGCTTCTTCTACGCTTTCGCCTCTCGATATGGGACAGCCGAGACAGTGCATTCCGAACGAAAAGAATATATTCTCGCATCCGGGCTTAAGCTGCAAAACTTCGTAAATAGTCATACTTTTGTCTACCATAATCTTTATCCTCCTATGTAGCTACATTTTACCCAAATATCGGCAAAATGTCAAATCAATTTATGTAATAATCGACTTTTAGCATTTGTAAAATAAAACATAAAAATAATTTTCGGGAGAACTCAATGTATAAATTAAGCGAACTTACGGGGAAGCCTGTGCTTTCTCTTTTAACCGCCTCTTTCATAGGAACGGCGGCAAACGTTTGTTTCGATTCCGCTCTGAAAAAAGCAATCGTTATCAAGATTTTCTCTCCGTCCGAGGAAAGCGTTTATATTCCGTTCGGTGCGCTTAAAGGTACTTTTTTCGACGTTGCCACCGTAAACAATTATTCTCCGCTATTATCTCCGGTCTTCGAAAACAATCCGATCGGCAAGTCTGCATTTGCCCGAAACGGAAAATATTTGGGGAAAATAACCGACGTTATGTTAAGCGACGACACCGTAACTGCGTTACATATCGACGGCGTACCTACGAAAATGCGCCTTTTACGATACGGCGAAGTTCTTTTGTTCGGCAAAAACAAGAAAGAAAAAACTTCAAAATATCGCAAGGATAAAACTTTGTAACAGTGTATACGGCGACCGCTTAAAAACGAATCCGAAGAAATTTCACAGTAGCGTTATTTCTTTGCGGCAATTGTTTTGCAACGCCTTCGTTTCCGTCGAAAAGTTTTAAAGAAGGCGATAGCATTGCGATATATCGTTTTAAAAAAACGTAATGAGTGCAACCCAAAACAAGTCCGTCTCCGCTGACCTCATTAAGCAATTGCTCTGCGATTTTTATCATCGTTCTTTTTTCGAAATTCGCTTTTTCGATATCCTCGGCAAGCCTGTCGAAAGCTGCGACTTTTATCCGACTTTCGTGACCGCTTATCAGCGAACGGAATCGTCTTTGCTCTGCAGCTGCTTTCGTAAGCGCAACTGTCACGAACTTGCAGCTTTTAAGAGCAGGCTTTACGGCAGGTTCCGTACCTATATATTTTACGGCGCCGTCAAGCTCACGCAGTCTTTCTATAGCCACGGCGGTTGCCGTGTTGCAAGCTATTACTATAGTATCGACGCCGACTTTTTTCAACGCAGCGCAAGCAGAAAGCGTCCTCGCCGTTATAAATTTGTCGCTTTTGTCTCCATATCTGACGTTATCCCTCAGATAAACGAAATCTCCGCCTCGTTCAAGCAAACTGCAAAGCGTCGTGATCCCTCCTATTCCGCTGTCAAACACGCCAACCACACACGTTATATATTCGCCGTCGTTACTTTAAGTTACAAACGCCTTGCTCAACGCTTTGCTTATAACCTCCGCACACCTGTCCACGAGGTAATCGATGTCTTTGGGCGTTACTATAAGTTCGCTTAGTTTGCCGTCGGGTTTTCCACCGCACTCCTCGGCTATCGTAGACGCATACACCACCAACGGCACACCTATGCTGACGACCTTTACCCCAAGCGTTTCGTAGCACAACCGTATTCGGTGATTGCCCACGCCGCTTCCCGGCGTTATTCCGCTCGAACAAATTTGAAAAGCTCTGCCTATTCTCGATACCGTAGCAGAAGCAAGACTGTCCACCGCAACCACGACGTCCGGTTTTATTACGTTGCATACCCCCTTTACTACGTCGAAACTTTCGATTCCGGTCACACCGGTTACAGACGGTCTCAACGCCTTTATCCTTTCTCCCGTTTCTATCTTGTCTGTAACCAGATTTCCGAGCATGTCGGCGGTAAGATGCGGATTTCCGAGTCCGACCACCAAAACTTTATCCGCTCTTCCGCTCGTCTCCTTAAGCCCGTCGGCAAGTGAACTTACAAGTTCGTCGTTATCTGCGTCGGCATCCGCTTCGACAGTAATATAAGTGCCTTGCGCCTTGCCTAACCTTCGTGCGTCTTTTTCGTCTAAAGTAATGTCGGTACGCACGGTATGCTCCGTTTTGCGCCTTATACTACCCGTTTTTAGCTCCATTGCCATATCAGTAATAGGATACATAAATAGCTTCTCCGTTAAAAAATAAAAATTTATTGTTATTTTGTGCCTAAAAACCCGTTCTTATTACTTGCTTTTATATTTTAAATGTGTTAGAATGGTTTGGTTAGAAAATCAAAGAAGATATCTTTAGGAGATTACAAATGCCAAACATTAAATCTGCAAAAAAGCGCGTATTAGTTAACGCTACCAAAAACGAAAGAAATACTCAGCTTACCAGCGAGTATCGTACCGCTATAAAGAAATTCCGCACCGCTATCGAAACCAACAACATCGAACTTGCCGAGAAGTTACTTCCCGAAACAATTTCGATCATCGACGGCGCTGCGACCAAGGGCATCATCACAAAGAGCTGCGTGGACAACCATAAGTCCAAACTTTCCAAAAGCCTTTCGGACGTTAAGAGCGGTAAAAAAGTCATCGTTGTAAAGAAGGACAACAAGACCATCGCAGCCGAAAAGCGTGCCGAGAAGATAGCTAAAGAAGAAGCAGCTCTCGAAGCCGCAAGAAAGGAAGCCGAAGAAAAAGCAGCGGCTAAAAAAGCAGTAGCCGAAGAAACTCCCAAAAAGGCAACCAGAAAAGCCGATAAAAAGGAAGATAAGAAAGAAGCTCCCAAAAAGGCAACCAAAAAGTCTGCAAAAAAGGAAGATAAGTAACATCTAAGTCTTTGATTAAGGAGGGCGATTTATCTTTGCTCTCCTTTTTTCTTATTCAAATGCCATGACAACATCAGAAGAACTTGACAATTCCATAAACTTAGAGGAAAAAAGCCCTCCGTCAACCTCACTTTTTAACAGGTTGAGTCTTTTGTGCGCAACAATTGCTCTTTTGCTTATTATTATAGGCGTTATCTCCTATCAAGTAGATTCCGACGTCGGGCTTAACGTTATAGCTTCGATCTATCTGCCGTCGACCATAATCTGGCTGTTTGCCATGTATCTCGCCATAGCCGAACGGCTAAGAGCAAGTTATCTGGCTGCCAGAGTATCGATATTCCTTTGCATTATAATTGTAATGCTGTTAACGGCGGTTGCCGTTTTCGAAGTGATAAAATACGGAAGCTTTTATATTGCTCCGTTCAATCCGCCGCCTGTAAAACTTTAATTTTTTTTGCGTCCGATCTCATGGTCGGACGTTTTTTTATCGCCCATCGTCTATCCTCAACTTATAATCGCCCATATCAAAATCGTACTTGTCATTGCACTTGCCCAAATAAGCGGTAACCGAAACTCGCTTCGTATCTCCGTATTTAAGAATACGTTCGACTGCTTTTTCGGAAAAATCGTTATCGTCGATAAGCATGAGCTTTTTGTCAAAAGAGTTTATGACAAGCGGAATTTTCAAACCCTTGTCTATTATTTCCGTTACGTGACGACAGCTTTCTCCCCTCGAAAAATACATCTTTCTCGATGACTTCGCATTCGGAGTTTCGGCGTCTCCGCATATAACGGTACCCCTTGCCAAACCGTCCGTTATACGCATAACACAATTTTTTTCCGCCAAAAAATCCACGGATTCGTACCGCAGTACGCTGGCGCCGTAGTAAGTAAGAATTTTTGCGTCGCTATAATTTATTCTATCTATAACGCCGCCGTATCCGTCAAAAATTCCACATACGTCTGTAAATTTTTCGTACATAGCGTCGAGCGACGAAGCAATCAGCGCCCCCGTAACGTCCGAGCCTCCGCGCGGTAAAAGCCGCACTGCTCCGTTAGGCTCTTTACCGTAAAATCCGGGCACGACGCACGGAAATTTTGCAGTGCGCACATGCGCTTCCGTAGACTCGGCATCCGCAACTCCGCTTATTTTAATGACGTTTGTCGCATCGCAAAAATCATAACCGGTTAGCTGCGCCATTATCTTAGCCATTACGAATTCTCCTCGTGACACGACATAATCGTAACTTCTGCCCGCATTTATTTCGCCACGCAGAAAAGTAAGCAAATTGGTTATATCCAATCCGAACGGACGTGCGATTTTTTCAAACCTGTCCGCTACTATATCGAAATATTTCCCGCAGTCGCCGCTGTTTACCCATTCGAAATACGCCGATATCAGCAAATCCGTTACCTTAGGTTTACCTCCGGGAGCGCTTACCACCACACAATCGAATTTTCTTTTTTTTACTATATTAACGGCTTTTGCCGTTCTGTCTGCGCCGTCGAGCGAACTGCCTCCGAATTTTGCAACTGTCATAAAATTATATATGAACGATTTTATGCAACGGTTACCGCTGCGAATATTCGATAGCATGGCTCTGCGATTGACACGCAAACAAAAAAAGTGCTATTATGATACACGAATCTACGCTTAGGAGCTATTATGACTCTCGACAAATTAGCCATAGGACAATCGGCAAAAATAATCGCAGTCGGCGGCGAAGGCAGTCTGCGCAACAGGCTCATCGATATGGGGCTTATCCCCAAAACAACGGTTATGTTGCGAAAAGTCGCACCAATGGGCGACCCCATCGAAATAAGGCTACGCGGATACGAGCTGACTCTGCGCAAAGAAGACGCCTCAGTTATAACCGTAGAAGCGACTAGCGAGGTGAAACAATGAAATTCGCTTTGGCAGGCAATCAAAATTGCGGGAAAACCGCTTTATTTAATGCGCTTACAGGCATGCGATGCCACGTAGGCAACTTTCCCGGCGTTACAGTCGAACAAAAAATCGGCGAAATAAAAGGCGGCTACGGTTCTGTCGTGGATTTGCCCGGTATATATTCGCTACGCCCGTACACGCAAGAAGAAATAGTCACGACCAAGTACATATTAGAAGAACGGCCGGATTGTATCATTAACATCGTAGACGCAACTAATATCGAACGAAATTTGTACCTGACTATGCAGTTACTGGAGCTCGACGTCCCCATGGTTCTTGCCCTGAATATGATGGATGAAGTGCGAGCCAACGGCGGAACAATCGACATAGATAAACTAAGCAAAGAATTAGGGATTCCGTGTGTGCCTATAAGCGCAATCAAAGGCGAAGGCATATCGGAACTTGTAGACAAAGCATATAACGTGGCAAAAAACAAAATTAAACCGGTTCGGGCGGACTTTTGCCCCGCAGATTCACCTTGCCACCGTTGCATACATGCCGTAATGCACCTCATTCAGGATCATGCGGAAGAGGAAAATTTACCTCTTCGTTACTGCGCATCCAAAATAATAGAAAGCGAAGGCGACATAGCCGACGTTCTCAAACTTGTAGAAAACGAAAAAGAGCTTATCGAGCATTGCCTGGTACAAATGGAATCGGAGACCGGATTGGATCGAAATGCGGCTCTTGCGGATATGAGGTACTCTTTTATCGAATCCGTCGTGGAAGGCTCGGTAAAAAAATGCACGGAAAGCAAAGAGCATCGCCGTTCCGTAGCAATGGATAAAATACTTACAGGCAAGTATACGGCAATACCCGTATTTTTAGCAATAATGTTGCTAATATTTTGGCTGACGTTTAACGTAATCGGAGCAGGCTTACAGTGGCTATGCAAATTAGGTATAGATTCACTTTCCTCGGTAACAGACTCCGCTCTTACCGAATTCGGACTCAATCCCATCGTACACAGCCTGATTATAGACGGAATATTTAACGGCGTAGGCAGTGTGCTTTCTTTTCTGCCCGTTATAGTAACCCTGTTTTTCTTTCTGTCCATTTTGGAGGACACCGGGTACATGGCGAGAGTTGCTTTTGTTATGGATAAACCATTACGAAAAATCGGGCTGTCGGGAAGATCGTTTGTCCCTATGCTTATGGGCTTTGGCTGTTCGGTACCTGCTATAATGGCGACTCGAACGGTATCCTCCGACCGAGACCGCAAAATGACGATGTTGCTTGTGCCTTTTATGAGTTGCTCGGCAAAAATCCCCGTCTATTCGGTTTTCGTGGCGGCGTTTTTCCCGGGCAAAGGCGCTTTAGTTATGTTTGCGCTGTATTTAGGCTCCGTTACGCTAGGTTTGTTGATGTCGCTTTTACTTAATCACACAGCATTTAAAGGCAAGCCTGTCCCCTTCGTTATGGAATTGCCCAATTACCGCTTCCCCTCGCCCAAAAGCGTAGGTTTGCTTTTGTGGGAAAAAGCAAAAGACTTTTTGCAACGAGCCTTTACGGTAATATTCGTAGCGACAGTTGCGATATGGTTTTTGCAGACTTTCGATTATAGACTGAATCCCGTAGAAGATTCTTCCATGAGTTTGCTTGCAACAATGGGCAAATGGGTTTCCGTAATATTTAAGCCGCTCGGATTTGGCGATTGGCGCATATCTACTGCTCTGATTTCCGGTTTCATTGCCAAGGAACAAGTCGTATCCACTCTTGCGGTCCTTTGTGGCTGCGATACCGGCGCTCTTGCATCTGTACTTCCGTCCATATTCGACTCGCTCCCTGCGGTATGCAGCTTTTTGACGTTCACCCTGCTTTATACGCCTTGCGTTGCCGCCGTTGCTGCTCTCAGGCGAGAGTTCGCATCGAGGTGGAAAACTTCACTGATAGTCATAATGCAGTGCGCAATAGCATTTGTCGCAGCGTTAATAGTTTATCTTATCGGAGGAATAGCAGCTTGAACGAAATTTGCGGAAAATTAGCAGCGGGCGATATAATCGTTCTCATAGCGGTAGCGGTTGCAGTTATACTTGCCGTAGTCTTTTCTTTCAGACGGAAACGCAAAGGCGGCGGTTGCTGCTCCGGCGGTTGCTGCAATTGTAAAAACTGCGACTTGGACAAAGACAGAGACAAAAAGACTGATAACAAAGGCTGAATATAATTTGTTGCGCATCGATTCCCGTCTGCGCCTCCTGAAAAGTTCGATGTAATATGCCTTAACAGTGCCGAATTCAACATAACACGTAAAATTACTTTAACTAAAAATATTTTGGTTATCCTTTTACAAAACTTAACCGCAAAAGCTTAGGCAAATTGAATTTCACAACGCATACGTCTTAGCATAGCATTTATTCTATCGAATTTTTACACTAAGACATATTTTTACGGACACTCTTTATACGACACTATATAACGCTCCGATTTATCGCCTTTCCTCATCGCATTGTAGCACAGTGAAAATTGCAAGTCAACGGCAAAAAATTGTCGCTGAAAACTTTTAGAGTGTTAAATTAAATTTATATTGAGTTTGGCTCATTGTTAAGGTTAAGAGAGATAATTTTAATATATTTCACATAGCATAGAGTGTTAAAGCTTGAAAAAACAAAATTTTTGTGCTATAATATACTTAGCAGTGCTCTTATAGAGATACTGAAACATCAAAAACAAGATAAAGAGGCAGAACAAAAACCAACAAATTGTAAGAACCAAAAACTCTCGACGGGAGGTAACCGCCTATGAAACACATAAGACTATAAGCGCAAAGAAATAACTTTTTCCTTGCGCTTTTTTGTTACTTTTTAACTAATATAACGATATAAACGGAAATATTTTTACTTATAAACCGTTTTAAAAAATTGAAAAACAGGAGGTTTTTAAACTATGAAAAAATTGCTTTTGTGCTTATTGTCGCTCGTTTGCGTTGTATGCTTGTTTACTGCCTGCAACAAGGATACTAAATACAAAATAACCTTTCAGGACTTGTCCGTGCTGCCCGAAGGCGTAGAGCGTATCCAAAACGGACAAGGAACTATGGTCAGCGGAAGCGGAAACGAAGAAACAATCTATTTTACTTCGGGTAAAGGCGGTTCGTTTTTCGTCACAGTCACGTTCAAAGAAGGCTACGATAAAGGCGACTTTAAGATATTTGCCAACGGAAAGGAAGCGTCAATTATAAACGACAACGAAACCGTCGTCGATTACGAAGTATATCCGACTTCCGACGTCCACATTACTTTTACGGGCAAGCCCGCAATAAAAAGTTACAACGTAACGGCAACGTTCTACGACGACGATGATCAGGAGCAAATCTTTGACGAGTTTTCGTATGAGTTGAAGTACGTATCAGGAACGGAAGAATCGACGCCGATTAAGGCCTCTTCGCTTGCGGAACTGAAAGACAAAATCAATTCGGACGTGAAAAAAGTAAAACACGGAACGAAAATCACCATAACGGCTACGCACACGGGAGAAATCGCTTTTCCGTCCGACTTTATGATTCATGGTGAATATTCGGGATATGGCGAGTATGTTGAAAAAAATACCAAAATCGTCGGCGATAAACAGGTAAAAACTTGGGATATTGCAGTTTTGTCGGACGTGGAAATACAACTGCGTCTCAGTTCGACGAGACAAAGTTCCTCACGCGAAATATACACCGACTCGACGTTTTTGCATAGTGGTGTATACGACGGCGATTTCAACCGGATAGTAACGCTGCAAGCGCTTTACGATACGCAGGGAAAAATCTACGCTCCGCTTGACGATAATGCGGTGGTACGTCACCTTGCCGAAAAATACAAAAAAGTTACGGTAAACGGCAAAACCGCAGACGGTAAATTTTTCCACAACGAAACGGATAAGCGTTGGTATATTGAACTTGACAAACCCTCAGCCTACCAAAACGGAAGGGCGGACGGTTACGACGTTGATTTTGCCGAAGGTGTAGAAGATTATATGAGAGGCGACTCCGCTTTAACTCGCGAAAACATCGAGTTTAAGTCGAAAATTATGGACTGGGGCGAGAACGATTACCTTCTGAACGCCGAAAGGTACGGCAGTTACAGACTTAAAAACAACAGATTCTCGATTAGTTTATGCTTTGCAAGCACCGTAAACGATATAAAAGTAATTGTCAACGGAACGAAAGAATTTGTTTTCCGCGGCATACAAACGGTGGACGAAGAAACAAAAGAATTTGCAACCATTTACCGCCGCGGCGGAAACAATACGGAATATGACGGAAATTACGGCGGAACAGGCGGCAAATACGAAACGCACAGAATTGCATTCGAACCGTCAACGTTCGGAGAAATAACGAGCGTTGAAATCGTGCTTGCAAGCGGAGAGTAAAATTATCTCGTTTTTGTTATAATTGCTTTATAAAATAATGTTTTGGGAGGTCGTCGTTATGAAATTAAAAGCATTAAGCGCTGTGATTGTTTGTTGTTTGGCTTTTTCTTTATTGTCTTGTACGCCCCAAAAAAACACTTATCCTGAAGAAACTTCTTTTAATGTTGTTTTCTCTGATGTTGTGGATTTAGCAGTCACTAATCAAGTCGAGGCTACTTTTAGCTTGGGGTTGGAAAAAGACTATGACAAAAAATATTCCGAAAATTTAGTGTATGGTTGGGGAATAGCAAAAATTCATCCCTATAATGTAGA
>ERZ780207.426-NODE-426-length-47240-cov-5.637173_pt1 | contig 47240 bp, 58 predicted proteins | sample MGYA00510977_ERZ780207 | MGnify/ENA primary metagenome ERZ780207 (study PRJEB29588, sample SAMEA2151383) | human gut metagenome | biome: human gut; feature: human-associated habitat; material: faeces | place: Denmark | collected 2008/2010 ...
TCCCTAATTGTCCCAACACAATCGGCACCCCGATCTTGATCGTCGCCGAATAATCCTCTCTATATTTTTGCAGCCAATATCTCATACTTCGTATTTGAGCGGTAAAAATAAGGAATAATATCCTCTTCATAACCTTGTTTTGTTTCTATTTAAAAAAAATAAAAAAACGATGTCATACATTTTAAGGGGGAGGTTGTTCTATTAACAAAAAAGAAGATATGGATTATAACAAGCAAGATATAGAATTTGCATTCACCATTTTGAATCATCGTGAAATGTTGGATGATGAAGAAGTTACAGAATGGTTAAAAGATCCTGCTCACCTAGCGTTAATGACCGACATTACTGTAATCCGACAAAAGTTATCCAATAGAGATTACAAGAAAATGAAAAAAGAAGTCGGTTTACACATCAAACAGGAGATACGAAATGACCGGAACAGACGCCTGATAACTTACTGGAGTTCCAGCGTTGCCGCCATACTTATCATCGGATTATTTATCTATTACAGTGTTGGTTTTCCTGATACGCAAGATGCCATTAACACTAAAACAGAATTTGCCATCATCACTCCCGGCAGACCTCAAGCCCGCTTGATATTACCTGACGGGAACGTGAAAGAACTCGACAATCTCACGCGAACTATCGAGACTCAATTTATTGAAGGAGTTAAAAATGAGCGATAAGTTAAGAGTTGGTATCCTTGGCGGTACAGGTATGGTAGGACAGAGATTTATAACATTACTTGAGAATCATCCTTGGTTTGAGGTTGTTTTAGTAGCAGCTTCAGGACGTTCAGCAGGAAAGCTTTATGAAGATGCTGTTGAAGGACGCTGGAAGATGCAGACACCAATGCCAGAGTTCGTTAAGAAGATGACTGTATATGATATGGATAAGGATTTTGATGAAATTGTTTCTAAGGTAGATTTCGTATTCTGTGCAGTTAATATGCCTAAGGACCAGATTAAGGCTATAGAGGAAAGATATGCTAAGGCAGAAGTTCCAGTTGTTTCTAATAACAGTGCTAATCGTTGGACACCAGATGTTCCTATGGTTGTTCCAGAAATCAACCCAGAGCATCTTGAAGTTATTAAATATCAGAGAGAAAGACTTGGTACTAAGAGAGGATTTATCTGTGTTAAGCCTAACTGTTCAATCCAGAGCTACACACCTGCTCTTAATGCATTAAAGGAATTCGGACCAAAGCTTGTTGTTGCAACAACATATCAGGCAATCTCAGGTGCTGGTAAGACATTTGAACAGTGGCCAGAGATGGTTGAGAATATCATCCCTTATATTGGTGGCGAGGAAGAAAAGTCTGAGAAAGAGCCTTTAAGATTATGGGGTAAGATTGAGGATGGAAAGATTGTTCCTGCAAGTGATCCGGTTATCACATGTCAGTGTATCAGAGTTCCAGTTCTTGATGGACATACAGCAGCTGTATTTGTTAACTTTGAGAAGAAGCCAACTAAGGAACAGATTATTGAAAAGTGGAGAAGCTTCAAGGGAGTTCCACAGGAACTTAATCTTCCAAGTGCTCCAAAGCAGTTCATCCAGTATCTTGAAGAAGATGACCGTCCACAGGTTAAGCTTGATGTAAATTATGAGAACGGAATGGGTGTTTCACTTGGCCGTTTAAGAGAAGACAGTGTGTTTGATTATAAGTTTGTTGGTCTTTCACACAACACATTAAGAGGTGCAGCAGGTGGAGCTGTTCTTATTGCAGAACTTCTTAAGGCACAGGGTTATATCACCCCTAAGGATGCAGAATAATTAAATTCTAATACACATACCAGAAAAGAGATGTCAGAGATGGCATCTCTTTTTACTTGCTTAAAAACCTATTATGATATAAAATTATGAAACGACTTAAAGAGTAAAGAGGGGACATTTACATTGAAGGAAAATTATTTTTATGCAATGCTGTCGAGAATGAAATATATTAACAGATGGGGGCTTATGCAGAATACACGCCATGAGAATCTGTGCGAGCATAGTCTTGAAGTGGCATTCATAGCACATGCATTGGGAATTATCAACAATGAGATATATGGTGGGAATATTAATGCTGAAAGGCTTGCAATTCTTGGAATGTATCATGATGTTACAGAGATAATTACGGGTGATCTTCCGACTCCTGTAAAGTATTACAATCCGGTTATAAGAAATGCTTATAAGGAAGTAGAGCATGTTGCAGAGGAGCAGATGCTCTCAGGTCTGTCATCTGATATAAGAGCACATTATAAGGGTGTGTTATCAGAGACAGAAGAGGAAGAAGAACTCTGGAAATATGTAAAGGCGGCTGATAAGATGTCAGCTTATATCAAATGTCTAGAGGAAAAGAAGTCTGGTAATATGGATTTTGCTGATGCGGAAAAGACAATATATCAGGCTATTGTTGATATGAATATTCCGGAAGCAGATTATTTTATAAAAGAATATATACCAGCTTATATGGGAACTCTTGATGCTTCAGGAGAATAATAATTGTGTAATAGACACAGAAATGAGGGATATAATGGGAAAATCCGTATATATCGCGGAAAAACCAAGCGTGGCGCAGGAGTTTGCCAAGGCACTGCATGTGAACTTCACAAGAAAAGACGGATATCTTGAGGGTGGAGACCATATTGTGACATGGTGTGTAGGACATCTGGTAACTATGAGCTACCCGGATGCATATGATCCTAATCTGAAAAGATGGAGCTTTGACACATTGCCATTCATACCAAAGGAATTCAAGTATGAGGTTATACCTGCAGTTGCGAAACAGTTTAATATAGTTAAAGACATTCTTACAAGGGATGATGTTGAATATATATATGTGTGTACCGATTCAGGACGAGAGGGAGAATATATATACAGGCTTGTGAGGCAGGAGGCAGGCGTTAAGGGAAAGAAAGAGCGCCGTGTGTGGATTGATTCGCAGACCGAGGAAGAGATTCTTAAAGGAATTAATACGGCTAAAGATATATCTGAATATGATAATCTGAGTGATTCAGCGTATCTTCGTGCTAAAGAAGATTATCTTATGGGAATTAATTTCTCTAGAGTTCTTACATTGAAATATGGACGCAATATTGCTAATTACCTGCACCTTGACAGGGCAGTTGTATCTGTCGGAAGGGTTATGACATGTGTTCTTGGAATGGTAGTAAGAAGGGAACGGGAGATAAGAAGCTTTGTAAAGACACCATTCTATAGAGTTATTGGACAGGCACAGGCTGACAATTCAACATTTGATGCAGAATGGCGTGTAAGTGATAAGAGCATGTATGCTGGTACGCCATATTTATATAAGGATAATGGTTTTAAGGAAAGGGAAAAGGCTGAGGAACTTGTTAAGTTCTTATCTGATCCACTGCCGGCACAGGGGGTAGTTGATTCTATTGAGAGAAAGAAAGAAACCAAGAATCCACCGCTTCTGTATAATCTTGCCGAGATTCAGAACGAATGCAGCAAGCTGTTTAAGATAAGCCCTGATGAGACCCTTAATATTATTCAGGAACTGTATGAAAAGAAACTGGTTACTTATCCAAGAACTGATGCGAGAGTGTTATCGACTGCGGTAAGTAAGGAAATACATAAGAATATAGGAGGACTCAGGAATTTTCCGCCTGTGAAGGAGATAGCTGAGCATATATTACAGAATAATATGCAGAAGGGGATTGAAAAGACAAGATATTGCAACGATAAAGCAATCACAGACCATTATGCGATTATTCCGACAGGACAGGGGGTTAATAATTTAAAGAACTTGTCAGTTACAGCTGCGAGAACTTATGAGATAATTGTAAGAAGATTCTTAAGTATATTCTATCCACCGGCTATTTATCAGAAGGTAAGTATTACCAGTGATGTAAAGAATGAAAAGCTGTATGCTTCATTTAAAGTGCTTGTAGATGAAGGGTATCTTAGCGTAGCTAAGAACTCATTTGCAAAGGCGAGAAATGATGCAAAAGTAAAGGATGATGATAGCGTCGATAATAAGGAAGATAATAAATGTGATGCAGCTTTATTTGAGGTATTGAAAAAATACAGAAAAGGTTCTACAATCACATTTAATGGGTTTAATATCAAAGAAGGTGAAACATCACCTCCTAAGAGATATAATTCAGGTTCTATTATTCTTGCAATGGAGAATGCAGGACAGCTTATTGAAGATGAGGAGCTGCGTGCCCAGATTAAGGGTAGTGGAATAGGAACAAGTGCTACAAGAGCAGAGATTCTTAAAAAACTTAATACTATTAAGTATATTTCTATTAATTCTAAGACACAGATTATTACGCCTACATTTTTAGGCGAGATAATATATGATGTTGTAGACAATTCTATCAGGCATCTGCTTAATCCGGAGCTTACGGCAAGCTGGGAAAAAGGACTTACAGGTGTAGCAGAGGGGAATATTACAGCAGATGAGTATATGGAAAAGCTTGATGGTTTTGTTTCAAGAAGAACAAGGGCTGTTATGGCATTAAGGAATCAGGCGGGGCTTGTGGGACTTTTTAATGAGACTGCTAAAAATTATAAGTAAATAGGTGAAAGGAATTAAACATATGTGCGGAATTGCAGGATATGTAGGAGACAGAGAAAGCGCAGATGTACTTGTAGATGCATTATCTAAGCTTGAATACAGAGGATATGACTCAGCAGGTATTGCGGTATTTGATCATGGTAATATTAAGGTTAAGAAGTGCAAGGGAAGACTTGCCAACCTTGTTGAGAAGATGGATGAAGAGGGAAAACCACAAGGACATGTTGGAATTGGCCATACAAGATGGGCTACACATGGAGAACCATCAGATATCAATTCACATCCACATGGTAATAAGAGAGTTACTATTGTACATAATGGTATTATTGAGAACTACAAGAAGCTTAAGGATTTTCTTATCGGAGAGGGATATAGCTTTGCAAGTGAAACAGATACTGAAGTTGCAGCAAAGCTGCTTGACTACTACTATGATGGCGATCCGATGAAGACTATTGCAAAGGTGTTATCAGAGATTAAGGGTTCATACGCACTTGGAATTATGTTCAGGGATTTCCCTGATGAAATATTTGCAGTAAGAAAGGACAGTCCTCTTATTGTTGGTGTTGGAGAACATGAGAATTTCATAGCATCTGATGTACCGGCTATTATTCATTACACAAGAGATTATTATCTTCTTGACCAGAATGAGATTGCAGTTATTAAGAAGGATTCAGTTAAGATATATGATGTTCATGGCAATGAGATACATAAGGAATTAAATACTGCTGACTGGGATGTTGATGCTGCAGAAAAGGGCGGTTATGCTCATTTTATGCTTAAGGAAATCCATGAGCAGCCAGATTCTGTAAAGAGAACAATCATGCCAAGAATCATGGACGATATGCCTGATTTCAGTGCAGAAGGATTCAATCCTGACAAGTTAAAGAGTTATAAGAACATATATATTGTTGCCTGTGGTACAGCAATGCATGCCGGAATGGTAGGAAAATATATAATAGAAAAGATGGCAAGAGTATCTGTAACTGTTGATATTGCATCAGAATTCAGATACAGAGATCCTCTTATCAGTGAAGATGATCTTATGATTGTTATATCACAGTCAGGTGAGACTGCTGATACTAAGGCTGCACTTGAACTTGCAAAACAGGCAGGTGCTGATACTATGGCAATTGTTAATGTTAAGGGTTCATCAATTGCAAGAGAAGCAGATATGGTTGTATATACACATGCGGGTCCTGAGATTTCAGTTGCTTCAACAAAGGCATATATGGTTCAGATATCAATTATGTATTTAATTGCATTTGAATTGGCTTATGCTAATGGTAAGATGGATGAGGCAGAATGCAGCAGATACACTAAGATGCTTGAAGAAATACCTGAGGTTATTGAAGAAGCCATTGCACTTGAGAGTAAGTGTCAGTTTGCAGCTTCTAAGCTTATTAATGCAGACAGTCTTCTTTATATAGGACGAGGTCTTGATTATGCACTCAGTATGGAAGGCTCTCTTAAGTTAAAGGAGATATCTTATATTCATTCTGAATCATATGCAGCAGGAGAGCTTAAGCATGGAACTATCTCGCTTATTACAGAACAGATGCCTGTAATTGCAATAGCAACACAGAAGAATCTTGAGGAAAAGACTATAAGTAATATTAAGGAAGTTAAGTCAAGAGGAGCATTTGTAGTGCTTATTGCAGAACCAGAGCTTGATATTGAGGATGGAGTGGCAGATATTGTTATTAAGCTTCCACAGGCCGACCAGCTTCTTATGCCTATGGTTGCGGCAGTCCCATTACAGCTTATTGCCTACTATACAGCAGTTCTTAAGGGTAACGATGTAGATAAGCCAAGAAACCTTGCAAAATCTGTTACTGTTGAATAATTGATATAAAGAGGATATTTGATATGAATAATGATGCATTAAAGATAAGTAATCTGTATGACCTTAATGAGACTATTGCAGCAAAGGTATTTGAAGACTGTACATATCCATGGGAAGTACTTGCGAAGATTGGTGATTTTATTGTAGAACTTGGCAATGCACTGCCAGAAGATGAATATGAGAAGCGTGGGGAGAATATATGGGTTCACAGAACTGCAAATGTATTTCCATCAGCTTATATTGCAGGACCTGCAATTATCGGTAAAGATGCCGAGGTAAGACACTGTGCATTTATCCGTGGAAAAGCTATTGTAGGTGAAGGCGCTGTTGTTGGTAATTCAACTGAGCTTAAGAATGTAATTCTTTTTAATAAGGTACAGGTTCCGCATTATAATTATGTTGGAGATTCAATTCTTGGATTCAAGGCTCATATGGGAGCGGGCTCTATAACTTCTAATGTTAAGTCTGACAAGAAGCTTATTACTATTAAAGGACCTGACTGCAATATTGATACAGGTATCAAAAAGATTGGTGCTTTTCTTGGAGATAATGTTGAGGTTGGCTGTGGCAGCGTACTTAATCCTGGAACAATTGTTGGAAGAGAGAGTAATATTTATCCGCTTTCAAGCGTAAGAGGTTTTATTCCGGCAGGTTCTATATATAAGAAGCAGGGCGAAGTAGTAACTAAGAGATAATTATGTGAAATTTTTGTTTTATTAATGTAAAAATGTTGTGTCTCACATTGACTAATGCAAAAGTTTGTGAGAAAATAGTCAAGGCTTGGACGACGGCTTCTGGCCGTCGTTTCATTTATAGTAAACACTATGAATTACGAAAGGAGTAATAAGATGATTTACACACAGGAAGTAGAGAATATGTGTCCAGTAGCACAGGGCGTTCATCATGGAGCAGCTCCAGTGCCAACAGAAGGTAAATGGGTACAGAATAAGAAGGTTGAAGATATTTCAGGTTTTACACATGGTGTAGGCTGGTGTGCTCCTCAGCAGGGTGCATGTAAGCTTACTCTTAATGTTAAGGAAGGTATCATTCAGGAAGCTTTAGTTGAGACTATCGGATGTTCAGGTATGACACATTCAGCAGCTATGGCAGCAGAGATTTTACCAGGACTTACAGTTATGGAAGCTCTTAACACTGACCTTGTCTGTGATGCAATTAACACAGCTATGAGAGAGTTATTCTTACAGATCGTTTACGGAAGAACTCAGAGCGCATTCTCTGAGGGTGGACTTGCAGTTGGTGCCGGTCTTGAAGATCTTGGTAAGGGACTTCGTTCTCAGGTTGGTACTATGTATGGTACATTAAAGAAAGGTCCTCGTTACCTTGAGATGGCTGAAGGTTATGTAACAGGTATCGCCCTTGATAAGGACAACCAGATTATCGGTTACAAGTTTGTCAGCCTTGGTAAGATGACAGACTTCATTAAGAAGGGTGATGACCCTACAACAGCATATGAGAAGGCTTGCGGACAGTACGGAAGAGTTGCAGATGCTGTTAAGATTATTGACCCAAGAACAGATGAAGAAGTTAAGTAAGGAGGACAATTAGAATGGCTTTATTTGAATCATATGAGAGAAGAATAGATAAGATTACTTCAGTTCTTAACAGCTATGGTATAGCTAGTATTGAAGAAGCTGAAAAGATTACTAAGGATGCCGGATTAGATGTATATGCTATGGTTAAGGGTATCCAGCCAATTTGTTTTGAAAATGCATGCTGGGCTTACACAGTAGGTGCAGCAATCGCTATCAAGAAGGGTGCAAGAAAGGCTTCAGAAGCTGCTGCAGCTATTGGTGAAGGTCTTCAGGCATTCTGTATTCCAGGTTCAGTTGCTGACCAGAGAAAGGTTGGTCTTGGACATGGTAACTTAGGAAAGATGTTACTTGAAGAAGAGACAGAATGTTTTGCATTCCTTGCAGGTCATGAATCATTCGCTGCTGCTGAAGGTGCTATCGGTATTGCAGAGAAGGCTAACAAGGTTAGACAGAAACCTCTTAGAGTTATCCTTAACGGTCTTGGTAAGGATGCTGCTAAGATTATCTCAAGAATTAACGGATTCACATTCGTTGAGACAGAGATGGATTATTCAACAGGCAAAGTAAAGGAAATCTCTAGAACAGCATATTCAGATGGTCTTCGTTCTAAGGTTAACTGCTATGGCGCTAACGATGTAACAGAAGGTGTTGCAATCATGTGGAAGGAGAATGTTGATATATCTATCACAGGTAACTCAACAAACCCTACAAGATTCCAGCATCCAGTTGCAGGTACATATAAGAAGGAAAGACTTGAAGCTGGAAAGAAGTACTTTTCAGTAGCTTCAGGTGGTGGTACAGGACGTACACTTCACCCAGATAACATGGCAGCAGGTCCTGCTTCTTATGGTATGACAGATACTATGGGACGTATGCACTCAGATGCTCAGTTCGCAGGTTCTTCATCAGTTCCAGCTCACGTTGAAATGATGGGATTAATCGGAATGGGTAATAACCCTATGGTTGGTGCTACTGTAGCTGTAGCTGTTTCCATTGAGGAAGCTGCTAAGAACGGTAAATTCTAAGTTTTACGATTTTGATATGTGTACAATTTTAATGTGTACACATTGAAAAAAGGCATTTGTACACATTTTGTACACATTAGGATTTAATGTGTACAATGAGATGTGTGTACAGATGCCTTTTTATTATAGTGTATTTAATATGTCCTTGTTGCGCTCACGCATGGTTTCTGTGACATGGGCGTATATATCAAGAGTGGTTGCTACATTTTTATGTCCCAGACGCTCTTGTACATATTTAACATCAGCTCCTTTGGCAAGTAAATTAGAAGCGTGTGTATGCCTGAGAGAATGGAAATCAAGCTCAGTGAAGCCAAGCTTGTGATGAATAACATTAAAACAGTGCATCATGGTTCTTGGCTGAATCCATGAGCCATCATCTCTTACAAGCACCATATGCATTGATTCGCCAGCCGGCTCATAAGTAAGTCTCTTAGAGTCATCTTCAAGTGTCTCACAGTAGATATAATTGTAATATTCATTATAGTACTGTTCACATTCCTTTTCATGTTCGTACATCCTTTTAAGTTCTGAAAGCGTTGTATCATCAAGTTCTATGGTACGAAATGAATCATATTTAGGGTTTTCCAGATACCATTTATCATCATGATTCTGTACCTGTCTGTTAATGCTTAATATTCCATTATCAAAGTCTATATCATCCCACATAAGACCAAATATCTCACCCAGACGCATGCCGCACCTATAAGCGAGAAGAAGTGGCATATGATATATATGTCCTTGTGCAAATGTTTTAAAGACAGTATCAAGCTGCTCATTAGTCCATACGACTCTTACTTTCTTTTTGGTTTTAACCTCTGCCTTTGCTCTTGGAAGCGGAAGAGAAATAGTTGCAGAAGGGTCATCATTAATAAATCTTGCAGTAGTCTTTGCGTAGGCAAATGACTTGGTAAGAATGCCCTTAACATTGCCGAGAGAGTTTCGCGACATTCCGGTATTAAAAAGATTATTTATAAGCTCCTGGAGAAGACTTGGCTCTATGTCTTTAAGATAATATGAACCAATAGCCGGCTTTATATATAAATCAATTTTCTTTTTGTAAGTTGATGCCGTATTAGCTTTAAGATTGACCTTGCAATAATTATCAATCCAGTAATCCATGTAATCAGATACAGAGATATTAGATGGAGTGAAGCTCTTGCCAGTCTGTTTATATTGTGTGTATGCGACCATACCGGCTTCATATGCCTCAGATTGGTTCTTAAATCCGCTCTTGGTAATCCACTTCCTTTTACCATCGATAGCGGCGGCTTCAAATCGGTAAGCCCATAGATTGCCACGCTTATATGTAAGGACCTTAGATATTTTCTTTTTCATATTAATCATTCCTTTCTGTTTTTGGGGAAGTTGCACTGGTGCAACAGTAAAAATGGGTATAAAAAATACACCTACTTGCAAAAGCGGTGTTCAGAATGATATAATATGGCTTGTCTAGGGCGATATTATATCATAGGCACAGCTTATGTAAGTATCGTGGTAAAAGCTCTTGTGTTGGTAGCACAGGGGCTTTTATTTATTTTGTCGGACCATCTCGGTGAAGTCAGCGGGATGGTAATTTATTTTTTAACACATCGTTTGCAAGGTACATATCCCTTTTCTATTGCTTCCTCCGTATCAATTTCGAAGGCATCTTTTATTCCACTGCAGTGGTTAATAGAATGATATTTATTGCTATTATTGGTTACATACACTATATTGTGAGGTACAATATTCATATTAAGTATCTGACCTAAATATGTTGTATCTTGAGGAAAATTACCGCAGTGTTTGTTAATCTGTATCTCTAACGATTTGAGGAGAAAGAGATAAGGACTTTTATAATCCATCAAACTTAATAAAAACAATAATTGACTAAAACCAGGTGGGGTAGGTTCAATGCCATTGACAAATATCTTTTCTTTGCGAAGGGTATAACTGCATTTATGATTATAAATGCGTCCTCCATGGGCAGCGGTATTTCTGTAATCCAAACATATAAATAATGTATCCATCATTAATGTACATAATTCTTCATCAGACATATCTAAATCGTCACTATATAGTTTATGAGCAAGCTTAACCAATTCGTCTTTTTTAAATAAGTCAATGAAATTAATAATTGTGCTAAAATAAATGCTTTTAAAAAGAATCCAAGGTGGAACATTGCCGTATTTTTCAGCATAATGTGATATTGGATTTTTATCTGTATCAAGAGTCTTTTTTAATGTATCAAGTATACCTGGTAGAGTAAATCTTTTCTTTCGTTTCTTTTTATTTCTGTAGTTTCTGTAATCCAGGTAATTTTCTTCATTAGTACCAAAGGTTTCAGCTACGACGCTGGCAGCAGTCTCTTTTATATGTTCTTCCAAATCCTGCATTGCTGACATAACAGAATTACGCAGATTCTTATCTAACATATATAGAGAATGAATTTGTTCAAATGTTACACCTGAACGATATTGAATTGAGGTGTCTGTTTTGATAACATAAGGTTCTCTGTAACTTTTGATAAGATTAGAGTAACCAAATAGCTCCAATATGTATTTAGCATAACCAGTATCCTCTATAATTAAATTTTGAGATACAAGTTTTTCTATTTGTTTATCAATTGATGAAAAAGGTATATCAGTCATATATTTCTCCTTATATGCAAAAAGAGCCTTGGAATACAATCCCAAGACTCTTCCGCGACCGCCCAGCAGTCATTCACTAATTACAAGTGACATTATATCATATCCAAAAGTCTTGTCAAGTATACCAATATATTTTAATTTATAGCGTTATATTGTAATTTATAATCCATGTGCAAAGCTTTCAAAGAAATCAGCAAGCTAAAAGCCCCTTTACAAAAGCTAATATATACCCAATCTTATAATCAGGCATATTGTCAATTAATTGTAATAACTGTTCTTTTTCACTCATATTAATACCTCCATATACTATTGTCTCATTTTCAGACTTTCTCTATATTGTTCTGCATCTGGGATATCGACAAATTCAACAGTCTTGTCATAGTTTTGTCGTATAACATCTTTTATTTCATCCAATGTAACATTGAAAAATTCTCTTCTATGGTTGACCATATTAACCTTACGATTTTCAAAGGCTTTATGTAGAGCATTCTCAAGTGCAGGAGCATCATCAGAAAATATCATTGCATGCACATCAAAATTGAAAGGAACGGACGCATCACCTAATTCATCAACTCTATCTTGAGGGTTAAGACGGCGGGTCATACCAATTTTGTAAATATTCTCACCAAATGCACCAATATTAGAAATAACATAAACATAACCAGCACGCTGATTAGCTTCTCTATAATCTAAGTCTTTTATTTTCACATCAATAACACCAAGTTGTGATTCAAGCTCATTTTTCTTTTGTATCAGCTCATCAGAAGGCGTAGGAGAAGATTCAATTTGTTTTAAAACAGATAGCAAAGCGTTTTGATAATGATTACGCTCTTTATTAATAGCTTTTCGTTGTTCTTCTATTTCCTTTTGTAGCTTGGCAGCTTCACGAAGAGCAGCTCTAGCCTCTCTTTGTTCCTCTTTTTCTGTTTGTTTTTTCTGACGATATTCAAAAGCAAGATGTAATTCATCTACTTTAGCCTGATAGTACTCATTGGATATTGAAATCTGCATCATTTTTCCTAGTCGTGATATTGCGTTGCGAGAGGTTGTAATTCTTTTAAGCGACATATCAAAATTATTGTATTTGACGTTATTTATTACCTCATCACATTCGCTATTAAAAGCTCTTAACAAAAGTTTTTGAGTATCACTTACCATCTTAGAACCTTTTTGTAGGCTACCATTAACTTGCCAATTAATAGCACCAGTGGCAGCAGTACCATTTTTTATCATTTGTTTCTGTCTATCCCTGATGGCTGTTAATTTTTCTTTATAGCCATCAGATGTGGCGAAATCATAAATAGGTGTATACAAACCAAACTCTTGTACAAGTACATCGTCTTGCATAATAATCAATTTTGATTTTGTTTCATCTATAAGGTCAAGAAGATTATTGTATTCCTGTCCTTTATCGTTAATGCGATTATTCAAATTATCAAATTGTCCCTGTAAATCATTAACCTGAGCTTTTAGTGATTCTATATGCTGTGATAAATCAAAACTAGTCTGCATTTCTGGAGTGATCATTTTCTTTAATTGTTCGTTTTCTTCACGAAGTTTTTTAGCGTTTAATATATCAGATAATCCCATGTTTTCTCCTATTCAAATAATTCCATAATATATAATGATGGTTGAAATCCAACAACATAATTGTCTACTTGCACGGATATGCCATATTTAGAACGGTAACATTCAATAGCGTCACTTAGAAATTCTTCTGTTACATTTAAGTAATCTGCCATATCATGTAAAGTTCTGCAATTGGCCTTATAACAATTAATAATACCTTGCAAACCAACTTGTCTGTTATATGCCCACAGACGGGCTCTAGCTTCTTGCTTTCTGTTACCAGTGTCAGACATATCTAAGATATTTCCGGTTGAGGTGTAGAAATGTCCTAATTCCTCTGCAAGTACACAGGTTTTTTCTTTTTGTGTTCTTAAGCTATTACTTATAGCAACAGAGCCATCACAATATAATCCTTTTATTCTAGTTCCCTTCAAATTGTAGTCATCATAAACTGTAACATTATTATCGTTTGCATTGGATAATAATTTCTCATAATCAGTCAATAAATCATCCCCTTAGTTTTTTCTTTTTGACTTAACAAAATTAGCGAATTCTTCTATCTTATTTAATTCCTCTGGCGTAAATCCATCTCCATCAAAATGAGCAGCTATAGTATGAGGTTCTTCTAATCCTAAAAGCACATCGGCAGAAACATTTAATACATCAGCAATTCGCTTTATAGTTTGAACATTAGGTTCTCTATTCCCACTCTCATATAAAGAATATGTAGATTTGGCGACCCCAATAGCTTCAGCAACTTCTTTTTGAGATAAACCTTTCTTTTCTCTTGCTGACTTTAAATTTTCGTTAAAAATATCTCCCATATTATTAATCACCGCCTTGAATAACATTTGTATGATTTGATTATATGAATGAAATGCAAACATGTCAATAAAAAGTTTACAAAATGCAAAGAAAACTATTGACAAGTTTGCAGATAGCAATTATATTATAATCAAAGTTTGCGTTATGCAAACACGAAAGGAGGAAACAAAATTGTTTAGAAACTTAGAAGCGGAACAAGCACGAAAAGGATATACAAATTCAGATGTGGCAAAATTATTAGGAATATCAAGAGTTTCTTATGAAAACAAGAAAAAAACAGGGAAATTTACAACATTTGAAATAAAGATTTTATGTAAGACCTTTAATGTGAAGTTTGATTATCTATTCGAGGAGGTGAGAGAGTGAAAGAGCAGGTAGAAGATACAGAGAAAAGAACAGAAAGAATCAGAAATGCCGTTGGATTAAGTCAGTGGAGAGATATTGAAACTGGTGAATTAAGAATAGGTGGCAGGTTGTTTGCTGGGGAAAATGTTGAAAGAGCTTCTCAGATTGTTGAAGCATTAGAAGGATTAACAATCCGAGAAGCTCAGGACTTGTTAGAGAGAGTAAAGATACATTTACTTAACTCTATTATCTCCCCAGATAGTTGAGAATTCTCTTTGTGCATCAAGTACCTTTTTACAGAAGTCGGCAGGTGACATATTCTTCATATCTTCGTGCGTTGCGACATATGTAAGAGCCATCTGATATATCTGATTGGTAACATCAGTTTTGTCTAAATTGAAATCCATAGCAAACTCCTTTCGTAATTACTCGGCTACGGCAATAGCCTGTAATTAGAGTATAGGAGTAAAAGAACGTTTACACAAGTGATTATCTATCGAGGAGGTGAAGTGATGAATTATACAGCAATAACAATAACAGCAATTATCTGCATGACAATATTGATGTTATGCCATGAACCTAAGAGGAAATAGATTAAGGAAAGGAGCAAGCTTGTGAAGATAGCAACAATAAAGAGAGAGCCAGAGGATATGGTGTATACAGTGGAGGAAGTGGCAACAATCATGCGAGCTTCTAAACAGTATGTTTATACACTTATCAACGCAAATCAGATAAGGGTGCTTAAAATCCCTCATACAAGAATAAGAAAGTCAGAGCTTGAAAGATTCTTCAGGGATAATGAGGGAAAGGATTTAACGAATCCGAATGAACCAAAGGATATTGTAATTTAGGAAAGGAAAATAATATGCGACGAGTAGGTTTGATAATTTCGTACAACAAGAGAATTAATGAGAATCTTCGAATTGGTAACACGGAGCTGGCTGCCAAATGGTACACAAGGCTGAGATTGTTGGAGATATTCAGCTTTGTGCCGGAAGGAGCTTACAGACTTCCAACAATATAAAAAAGAGCCGCTTGGACCAGCGGCTCAGTACTTAGAACATTAAATGCTCTGCAAATATAACAATATTATTGTATCAGAAATGTTCAAGTACATCAAGAAAAATTAATAAAATGGTCTTTTTTCTTGGGCTTGTAATGAATATTAACAAGTCTACGAAACAAAGATTGTTTAAAAAGGGGTGTACATGAAAAGAAGAGGTACAAGGTACATTCCCTATGACTATGAAGCGGCAATTGATAAATCTGTAGAAGATATGAATGAGGTCTTCATGGAGTACATGCTGAAGACCAAATACAGGTGCGTCTACACATGTAAGGAGATCCGGGCAGGTAATCAGCTTGAGATAGAAATATATCCAGAGTTCACCAGGAAAGAGGACATTCCGGAAGAAGGAAGGATTAAGGATAAAGAAACTCAAAGAAACCTGAACAATAAGAATGCCATTAAATATTGTGGAAGACTGATTATAGAGAATTTCACAAATGATGATATATGGATGACGCTTACATATGCAGAAGGGAATGAGCCAGCATGCTGGGATGAGGCTGTAAATAATATGACTAATTACATCCGGCGAATTAATTACAGACGCAAGAAGCTGGGCTTGCCTAAAGCCAAGTACATATATGTTACAGAACATGATCCTGACGCAAAGATACGCTGGCATCATCATGTGATTATGGACGGGCTTCTTGACAGAGACGTATGCGAGAAGTTGTGGAAGCTGGGAGACCGTTCCCAGTCAAAGCGACTTGAGGAAGATGCTTATGGTCTTGTAGGAATGGCTAAATACATAACAAAGGACAAGCACCGACAGAAAAATGAGAAGCGGTGGAACTGCTCCACAGGACTTAGACAATTCAGAGTTCGTAAGGTTCGTTCTAAGAGAAAGGGCGGAAATGGGCGGTATGTTCCTGTAAGCAAATATATAGACACATTTGTAAGAGATAAGGCTGCAAGGGAAGCAGAGATACAAGCCTGGCATCCAGAATATTCTCTTCTGGAATCGCAGGTATATTACAACGGAGTTAATGGGATGTTCTATATAACGGCAAGACTCCGGGATTGGAGAAAGAGAGATGCAAAAGGTAGATATATACATCCAAACGACAGCTAGAGGACCAGCAATCCGTAAGCATGCCGCGTACATGTATGTCTTAAAGATAGTTATTAACGGCAAGGAGTTTGTCCGTAATGGCAAAGGCGTGCTGGAGAATGTAACAGAGAATCAGGCGGCTTTGCAGGCAATAATACATGCACTTATGCGTTTCCATGAAAACTGTGAAATACGCATAAATACAGAATGTGAGCATGTGTTAAACAGTTGTAGAAATGCTTGGCCACAACAGTGGGAAAAGGACGGTTGGAAGAAAAAGACAGGTAAGCCGGTAAAGAATGCGGATTTGTGGCAGCAGTACCTGAATGTGAGCCGCGGACATGTTATAAGCTGGTCGGATGAGTCGCATGATTTTACAAAGTGGATGGAATATGAGCTTAAGAAGATGGAGATGGAATGGACGAGATAAAGATAAAAAAAGAGCTGGAACGGCTTAAGTGGCTAAGAAAAGCGGCGTATATGATGCCGTCTTGTAAAACGGCAGATGAAACAAGTATCAAGGTTACTAATCTTACGATACTTGGCGGAGAGATAGCAAAACTGGAGAGACAGTTATATGTATGCCAGCATCCAGAGGTAGACAATATATAACTCATAATGGCGCAAAGCCGCATAAAATCAGAATGGGAGTAACATTTTACTCCGAAAGTATCTACATACTTATCCATATACGCGGTTAAGAATATATCACACAGCAAAATCTGGCAGCAGTTCCGCCCTGTGCGCAGGGCGGGGAAAGGAGAGACATGGAAAGCATAATGCAGGACATAAAAGAATGTTATATATGCCGGCAGATAATGACGCAGAATAACATTTTCAGACCGCTTCCATCTGGTGGGCTTGAGTGCCATCACATAATGCATGGAACGGCAAACAGAAAGATATCAGAGCATTACGGTTTAAAGGTGTGGCTGTGTCCAGAACATCACAGAACGGGCAAGGAAGCTGTACATAAATGCAGGGAAACAGACTTAAAGCTCATAAGAGCAGGTCAAACGAGATTTGAACAGGTATTCAGTCATAGTGAGTGGATGCAGTTATTCATGAAAAATTATTTGTAGGAGGACACAATATGTTTGAAGTGTTTGGAGAGTTTGATAGTGCAGAAGAGATTAACAAGGCAGCAGCCGCACAGCTTGCGCAGGGAGACACACAGGCTGTAAGAGATATAGCAAGAGAGAATGGCCTTGATTCGGCTGATGCCGAGGATTATATAGCAGGAGATGTGACAGAACTGTGCAATCCGCTTATGGCGGCACTGGGAAAATTAAAAATTGAAAAAACAGATCTTGAAATTAAAGGCGTCTTAGAAGATTGGTATGACATAGTAATTGATGTGTGCACTAATGATGAAAAAGTAAGGGCAGCAGTCAGACGTAAAGACAAGAGTCTTAAAGTATTTATGAGTAAGGTGTTGGCAAGAGCGTTTGATACTAAAGAACTTATAAGCAATAAAATAATTGAAATTACAAAGGTAAAAGACGGTAAAGAAAACATGAGAGGACCGGTTTATCTTGGTATTCCTAACAGAACTGAGATTAAGAAAATGTGCAATGAATATTATCTGAAATAGGAGGTATATATGAGAGCAATTAAAGCATTTGATTCAGACTTATGCGCCACTCTTGGGAAAGGCATTATGCAATATGAACCAGGAAAAACATATAAAGAAAATGAGGCTAAATGTGCACATAACGGTTTTCATTGTGCTGAAAACCCATTATGCGCATTAGGTTATTACAGCGGAATGAATTCTAGATTTTTTATTGTAGAAGCTGGTGGAGAAATTAATCAGGACGGAAGTGGCACAAGAATGTCCTGTACGGAAATTACACTTCTGAAAGAAATAAGCAGAATACAGCTTGCAGTTATGGCATGTGAGTATATTAGAAAGCATCCAGATAGAGAAGAAAAAGCAACACATCTTAATGACAATGCAGGGATAGTAAATACAAGAGGAGATTTTATTATAGTAAGAGGTAAAAAACCGAAAGGCAAGGGCGTTAAAGGTTCTTATATATTTCTGATAGAAGAGAAAAAACACAGTCGGGAAATTGAACATATTCAGGCATTATATGTAGACGGCACAATTATAAAGGCAAATAAATATTATGGATTGCGGGGTGTTGCCATATGCGAAGAAAAGAATTAAGAACACTAAAACGGATATATGCGACACCAGCAATGAAAAGGATTGCACAAGAAAATAAACTTGATAATCCGATTATATATAAATATAGCTGGCGTACATATACATACAGCACGAAATACGACTTAATGATTAGATGTCAGAGTCGAGGGAAAATTCTGATGATAGCAATGTTTTTTCCTAGGGATGTTGCAAAAGGCTTTAAGTATCCAACTTATGAAATCTACTGCAATCCTGCTGGAGATGAATACATTACAAGAGAAAGAGATTCTTCAGATGGAAGAGAGATAAGATGGACAAAAACACAGGTATGTAACTTAAATAGAATTAATACAATAAGATTCTTCGACTACAAACCGGATGTTAAAATTAGAAAGAAAACAATCTGGCAAAGCTATAGCGGTAAAGATGAAATAAAACAATTTTTAAATACCAATAGAAACGGGATTGAAGGATTAATAGAATATCAGCACCGCTGCAATTTACGTGATATTAAAAGAATTGAGAAGAAAGAACAAGAGCCGTGGGATGAAGAGTTGGCACTTACTCCGTCTATTTTGCCTGGATTTGAAAGATGGTCCAAGCATGATGCAATGGAAGAAAATTTTATTTTTTATGAAAGTATTCATAGTTCTACCGGATACTGTTCTTATTGCGAAAAGGAAGTTCCACTTATAAAACCAAAAAGAAATCAAGAAGGCAAGTGTCCCTGCTGTCATAAGAAAATTATATTTAAGCTCAGGAGTAAGATAAAAGGTTTATATACACGGACAGTAAATACATACTGCATTCAGAAAATTAAGAATGGTGTGATTATTAGGGAATACGAAGTCAGTTCGGCATACAGGAATGCTACATATAACAAGCCGGATTGGAGCTTTCGTGAATGTCAGAGAACCTTCATGTATGCTGATGGCAGAATTGCAACATATGTATACACAGCGTATAAGAATAAATATATGCGATTTTGCAAGCAGGAAAGTGCATTGCCATATGAGTACTACAGGAAAAAGAATAAACTTTACACCAGAAATCTAAGTTCTTTAAAGAAGACAGTATTAAGAAACAGTGCGATTGACTTGTGGACAAATCTTCCATGCAATCCAGCGAGATATTTATATATTGAAAAAGGAAACCCTGTTGTAGAAAAGCTTATGAAAATTAATCTTCAAGGTTTAGCTAGTGAAATGATTAAAAGTTGTTATGATAAAAAACTTCTGAATCAAAATGAAACAGAATTAGCCAAGATGCTTAAAATCGATAACGCGCGCTTAAAAAGATTAAAAGAGATGACACCTACAATTATGACACTGAGGTGGATGCAATATGAAAAGATGGTAAATACAATATGGCCAGATAGCATGATATCTGAATTCGGGCAAAACGAAATAAAAATAAGTGAACTTAATTTTCTACCTAAGCCAATAAAATATCTGAAAGTATACAACTACATAAGACGGCAGCAGATATTAAGCGGAGAGACCTTTAAACAGACATTTATTACATACAGGGATTATTATTGCCTTGCAGAACAAAATAAATGGAATATTGCCAGCACGCAGATTTCTATGCCGAAGAATCTCGAACAGGCACATATGAATGCAATATTATTTTCTCGTGGAACATCTATAAAGGATCAGACGGAAAAGTTAGAAAAAGAATGGCCATTGTGCAATAAGATTCTGCCAGATTTAAAGAAGTATGAATACAGCAATAACGAATATTCGGTTGTAGCACCTGTATGTATAGAGGATATGGTTCGAGAAGGGATAGCATTAAATCATTGTATGGACCATGCAGATTTTTACTACGACAGGATCCAGCAGAGAGAAGCATATCCGTTTTTTTTGAGGAAGACTAACCAGAAAGATATGCCTTGGTACACACTTGAAGTAGAGGCTTCCGGAAACATAAGGCAGAAAAGAACAACTGGAGACAATCAGAACCCAGACCTTGAGCCAGCAATACCATTTCTATATGAATTTATGGAGCATTTTAAGCAGGTTATGAATGCGGAAGAAATAAAGCAGGGAATAAAAGCAGATAAAAAGCGTAAGGAAGAGTATAAGAAGCTGAGAGAGGAACAGAAGAAGGTATGGCGTGGTAAGTTGGCTGGACAGTTACTTGCGGATGTTCTGGAAGCGGATTTTATGCAGGCAATTTAACAGAAGGAGAAGCAAAATATGATAGAGATAATACCTACAGGAACATTTGATGAGTGGCAGCAGGCATTGGATACAGAATTTAGTAAGAGTGCGGAAAGCTTTATAAGAATAGGCTATCTTTTAAAAGTGGCCAGAGATACAGATATTCTTAAGGATACACCGTATGCCAATGTAATTGATTATGCTAAAACAAGATATGGTTTGGATAAGACACAGGTATCCAGATTTATTGCTATAAATGAGAGATTTGGAAGTAAAGAAGATGATTCTACCCTGGAGGATAAGTATAAAGGATTTGGATATGCCAAACTTGCTTTAATGCTTAATATGCCAGATGAAATCATAGAGGAAATATCCCCGGATTATTCTAAATCTGAAATAGAGGACATTAAGAAGGAAATCGATGAGGAAAAGAAGATATCTGACATAGAGGTTTTGATCGAGGGTAAAGATGAAAGAGTGAAAGAACTTAATGAGCTTGAACAGGTTCTTCATCAGCTGTTTCATGACAATCCGGAGCTGTTTATGAAGATACATACATCATCATATGAGACAGGGGAGCTGATAGATATATTAGCTCCTACAGGAGAAATGATATATTCAGTGCGCCTGCAGGGCGTTGGCCGCCTTATGCTAAGTATCAAGGCAGACTCTGGAAGAATAACGATAACCAATGTGCGAAGCATGGATAAGACAGAGTGGAACATAGAGGACATTGCGGAAGCTGTGATAAATATATTTAACATGGCAGTGGATACAGAAGATCCGGCTAAGGCGTGGACGAGCATCTATCAAGAGGAATATCCGAAAAAAGCAGAAATTGCACCGGTGCAACAGGAAAAGCCAGTGCAGAGGAAAGAAAAGAAGGTGCAGAAAGCCAAGATTGAGAAACCTAAGCCACAGCCGGTAGAAGAGAATGCGGAAGAGGAGCAGATACCAGGGCAGGACAGCGTGCTTAATCATCCGGAGTATTTACCGGAAAACGGCAATAATAAGGCAGATTCCACAGGAAATGTGCAGGAAACAGATACATTTGTGGATAAGCAGCAGGAAAAACCGCCATATTTTGAAAAAGTTTCTGCAGAGAAAGAAAAAACAGAGCCAGAAATGCCAGCAAATGCGATAAATACAGAATGTGAGGACGAAGTAGACGCACTTGGAAACTATATGAATTGCTGGGAAGCAATATGTGATGCACATCGCAAGATTACTCTGTTTATCGAGGATTACAGCGCATCTGATACAACACCGGATAATATGCGGATAGAAGCAGCACGAATAAACGCGGTTACATTGGCGGAAGAATTAGAGCACTTAAAAGCTCTGTAGACCGCATAAATACAGAATATGGAGAATGATTATGATTAAATGTGATAAAAATAGAATTGAAATAAAAGGAACACCAGTAATACTTGTTGGAGAATTAGGAACAGCAATACAGACTGTATATAGAGCAATGCTTAATACAGGTATTGATAAGGCATTTGCTGAAGAAAGAATTAAGAAAACCTGTGAACTGGCACTTTTAACAGATGAAGAGCAGGAAGAGGTATCAAAAAAACTTGATAGAAAAATAGATGAAAAGTTGGATAAATTGGCTAATGCAATATTAAAGGGACTTTTTGAGGGAGGTAGTAATGATGGTCAATAGAGATTGTATTATGATTAATCTGGAGCAGAAAGATTGTAAGGGGCTTATTGAGTTATATTGTGCCAAGGAGGACAAGCCGTGTCCGTTCTATAAGTCGGCGGATAAATACAATAGAGATGGCAGCAGAAGGAGGAAGGCAAATGAAAAGACTTACAAGTAATAAAAATACATCTGATATGTCTATGATTGAACTGGCACATAATAGTTGCTATATAGATAATAAGCGTAATGCAAGATACAGAGATTACAATTTAGACATTGACAGTAGGCAGCTTGCAAGAAGTCTTATGAAAGATATTTGCAATGTAGATTTAACTGATTTATCAGATGAAGAATTTGAGGAATATATGGGTTCTATGCTTTCAGTAGAAATAGATAGTACAGTAGGACTTCTGGCATTGTTTTATCGTAATTTATGGGCGATAGCTGATTTAAGAGAAAAACTGAAAGAATATGAGGACTTAGAGGAACAGGGCAGACTTGTCAAGTTACCTTGTAAAATCAGAGATGATGTTTATTTTGTTCCTAGTCAGGTCAATTACAAGCTGAACATATTAAATAGGCATAGTGAAAATAACAAAGTCTATCATCAGAAAGTAGAGAATTTCGTACTGACAAGGCGCGGCTGGTACTTAGAGTGTGATCAGGATGTTAAGTATGGAACAGAACATATTTTAACAGATAGGTTCTTTAATGAAACTTGGTTTCTGACAAAATCCGAAGCCGAAGCAAAACTGAAAGAATTGAGAGGTAAGAATGAATAAAAGAAAAGCAATATCTAAAAAAGTGAGACAATCTGTATATCTCATGTATAACGGACATTGTGCTTATTGTGGTACAGAAATAGCTTACAAAGATATGCAGGTAGACCATGCAACACCGCTTAGGATAGGTGGAGCAGACGACATTTCAAATTACATGCCAGCTTGTAGGAGCTGCAACCACTATAAAGCCACTTTAGATGTCGAGGGATTTCGAAAGTATCTTTCAGAAATACATAAAAGGCTTATGCGTGACAGCATACCTTATCAAGTGGCGAAGCGGTTTGGTATAGTAAAGCATATGTCGGATAATGTGAAGTTTTATTTTGAGAAAGTAGAAGGAGACGATTATGTGGAAAATAACAAAGAAAGACGGTATTGCAGTGGAGATAGAGAGGTGTCCGGATGAGCAGAAGACGACATAAACACCTATGTGAGTATACCTGCTGTGAGCAATGTTCTAAGAGTGTGGCAGCAGACGGAACATATACATGTAACAATAAGACAGTTATAGAGAACTACATGCCAGCGGAAGATTACTTCTGGTGTGATGGAGAGATGTTTATCAGGAGGGAACAATTTCTTTTCAAGTGACAAACAAACTATCAGCCGAAAGTTATGAGGTTTTAGATGAATGTTCTGTTATCGGCAACATTATTGACAATGCAAAGTTGTTAGAAAGTGAGAAATAATATGAAAGAGAGTGAAGCATTAGAGTGGATAAAGGAATTAAAAGGTTCAGAAGAAATACTAGAATTTTATTATGCTGAGAGTTTTATAAAGGCTTGTGATATGGCAGTACAGGCACTTAAAAAACAGATACCAAGGAAGCCGAGAAAAACCGATTCGTACAGAGGCGTATTAAAAAGAGTATATGCTTATGTATGCCCTACTTGCGGAAATGTATGTTTAGAAAAATACATGAACGAACGGCAGAATACAATGTTTTGTTGGAATTGCGGTCAAAAATTAGATTGGAGTGATGAAGAATGAGATTGATTGACGCAGATGTATTTGAAGAGTTTACAAGAAAAAATTGTACAGATTCACTTGTAGATTTGTGGTGTGAATTAATACGAAGGCAACCGACAGCTTATGATGTAGACAAGGTTGTGGAGCAGTTGGAAGAACTTAGAAAAGAATGTGAAGACCCATTGCAAGATTATGACCCAAATTATTTTATTGATAAAGCAATCGAGATTACGAAAGGTGGTGGAGTAGATGGCAATTAAACCTATTTTATTCCATACCGAGATGGTGAGAGCAATTCTGGAAGGGAGAAAGAGTTGTACTCGGCGGTTAGTAAAGCCTCAGCCAGACGGAAAGCATACATTTCCGCTCGGTTTTGTTACAGACAGCACAGAAAAGAAAGAGGTAGGATGCTTTGGATTTGGCATTGATGAGTGCGGCGGTTCTATTAAGTATGTAAAGCCACCGTATCAGCCGGGCGATATTCTGTATGTCCGAGAAACATGGATGGATTATGCTGGACTGACAATGTACAAGGCTGATTGCGACAAATACAAGTTAGAAAGCCTAAATTTTGCTGGTTTTGGATGGCACCCATCCATCCACATGCCGAAAGAAGCTGCACGTATCTGGCTTAAAGTTACGGATGTGAGAGTGGAACGGTTGCGGGAGATAACGGAAGCACAGGCGAAAGCAGAGGGTATAAGAGGATACTCTAAGGATGGAAATCTTTATAAGTATGCTGTAACTGATGATTGGTGGATTGATTATCACAATAAAAATAGAAAATCGTTTTTTGGTGGTACTTGGTGGCAGGATATGCCTAGAACTGCAAAGGATGCGTTTTCGTATCTTTGGGACAGTACCATCAAGAAATCTGACTTTGACCGCTATGGTTGGAATGCAAATCCGTGGGTGTGGGTTATCGAATTTGAGCGATGTGATAAGCCGGAAAGTGAGGAATAAAGATGAGTGGGTTAATTGATACATTAATTAAAATGCTTAAAGATAGTAATGCAGGATTTATCTCGACTAAGGTAGGCGAGTACACGATTATTGTTACGGATGACGATGATGGAGCCAAGGTGCTTAATGAAGCTTGGGATGATTATGTAGAAGAGAGTGAGGAAAAATAATGAACAGAGTAATTTTATGTGGCAGGCTGACTAGAGAGCCGGAGATTAGATATTCACAGACAGCAGATGAGAAGAGGGGAGGTGATGAATAACTTGAAAAATAACAATATAAAAGACCTTCTTAAGCAGTACAATGATTTGGTCAAGGAGAAACAGGAAATACAGGCTGCGATTGATAAGATACAAAGAGAACTGGATAAAATGGAAGCTGAAGGATATACGGAAAAGGATAGTGTTACAGGTGGAAATGGGGGTAAGCAACATTTTGTTGTAGAAGGCTTCCCTTATCCGGCATATTCACGGAAGAGAACACTTCTTTTAGTGCGACAGCGGCAGCAGATGGATGTTAAAGAAAAGATAGATACACAGATTAATCTAATAGAGCAATGCATAAATGAAATTGATAACAGTAGAATGAGGCGGCTTATAACATTAAGATACATAGAAGGCTTATCCTGGGTGCAGGTAGCAAGAAAGATGGGAAAACACCACACAGCAGATAGTTGTAGAATGGCAGTAGAAAGATTCTTATCAAAAATTTAAAGTTTGTTCGCTCTGTTCGTTTTGTCTGTGTTAATATCTAAACTGGACTTGATGGACAGCATGATTTCTCCATTATTAAATATTAATACCCCCGGTAAGGCACTGGCTTAAGGCTGGTGCCTTTTTTGCATGTCAAGAAAGGAGCTGATTGTGTGGGATTAACAGACAAACAACGGAAATTCTGTGATGAATACCTTATAGATCTTAATGCTACACAAGCGGCTATTAGGGCGGGGTACACAGAAAAGTATGCAAATACAAATGCATCAAAATTACTACAAAATACTACAATTTCACAGTACATAGGAGAGCGACAAAAAGAACTATCACGCAAGACAGAGATTACTCAGGAGCGAGTAATTAGAGAATTGGCACTGATAGCTTTTTCTAATACAGCAGATTATGCACATGTAGTTGAAAAGAAAATGAAAGCCGAAGTAGGCGGTATACTTGTAGATATACTGAATGAGGACGGCAAACCTGCTACATACAGGACTGTAGAGCCAGTATTGACAGAAGAGCTTACAGAAGAACAGAAGCGTGCCTTAGCTGTTATTAAGAAAGGACGAGATGGATTGGAGGTCAAGCCATGTGATAAGGTAAGGGCGTTGGAGCTTCTTGGCAAGCATCTTGGTATGTTTACAGACAAGATAGAAGCTAATATTAATGATTCTGTAAAAAACGAGCTTGCAGAGCTTCTTGCTCAGCGTAAGGCAAGGGGTGAGCCTGATGCTTCTAAGTGATAAGTATTGGGACTACATAGATACACCGGCAAGAGCAGAATTCCTTGAAGGTTCTACTGCATCAGGTAAGACAACAACGGTTGCTGTGAAGTTTATCATGAATGTAGCAGAATCAGATATGAAGCTACATGTTATAGCCGGTAATACGACAGGTGTTATCGAGAAGAATATCATCAATGCAGATATGGGATTGCTTCAGATATTCCCTAATTTGGAATACTGTGGAAACGGTGATAAAGAGAATAAACTTCCACATATTAAATTCAAAACTGGCAGCAGTACCAAGATAATATATATTCTCGGCTACGATAATGCCAGTAAGTGGAAGAATGCACTTGGAAGCCAGTTTGGTTGTGTATGGGTAGATGAGTGCAACACAGCTAATATAGACTTCATACGAGAGATATTCGGACGAAGTGAATATTTTGTTGGCACTCTTAATCCAGATGCACCTACATTACCCATATACAGCGAATATATTAATCACGCAAGACCGATTGATAAGTACAAGGCAGATGTGCCGGAAGAGATATGGAAGGACCTTAATGGCTGTGAGCCTATTAAAGGCTGGGTATACTGGTTCTTCACATTTGAAGATAACGTATCTATGACACCTGAGAAGATAGAACAGAAGAAAATGAGCTATCCTCCAGGTACTAAGATATATAAAAACAAGATATTAGGATTAAGAGGCAAGGCTACAGGTCTTGTCTTTTCTAATTTCTGCAGGCGGCATGTTATTACTAAGGAACAGGCTAAGGCATTTATTAAGCGAGAATATGACGACAAGCAGACAGAATGGTTTGTAATATATACAAGCGGTCTTGATACGGCATATTCAACTAAGAGTCCTGATACTATTGCAATGTCCTATATGGGAATAACAAACAAAGGAAAGCTAATTATACTGGCAGAAAGGGTATATAACAATGCAGCTCTTGATATCCCCATAGCACCGTCTGATACAGTAAGGAATTACATAGACTTCCTGGAACGCAACAGAAAAGAATGGGGCGGCATGGCAAAGAACACCTTTATTGATAATGCTGATCAGGCAACAATAACAGAATTTGCCAAGTATAAGAGAGAGCATCACGAATGCCTATATATATTCAATAATGCATATAAGAAAGTAACAATAATAGACAGAATAAACCTGCAGCTTGGCTGGATGTCCTTTAACGACGAAAAGGGCAAAGAGCCAAGTTATTATGTTGTAGATACATGCACGAACTACACAGGGGAACTGCAGGTATACAGTTGGCTGGAAGATAAAGACTGTGAGCCGGAAGATGGAAATGACCACATGGTAAACAGTACGCAATATGGTTGGATACCATACAGGGACAAAGTTGGAGTAGAGAACAGATAGGAGAGTGAGAGAGGTGAGCATATTTAATACTATGGCTGATAAGATAAGAGATGGAATAAGGACATGGTTGCGTGTGCAGCCGGCACAGAGAGGAATAATTAATATACAGGAAATCTTCGACTTTGAAGGTAATGCCATTAAGAATAAGATATGGTACAGAGGTGTAAGTGAAGAGCTGTCACAGCTGTATGATCAGATTGATGGAGATAAGACAAGATTCTGGGCTGCAAAATGCTCTCCTGGATTAGCGATAAGAAAGATACATGTAGGATTACCGGCAATGCTGGTTGATATGCTTGCGAGTATTGTTGTTGCAGATATGAACGAGATAGATGTTGGCAGCAGGCAGTCAGACTGGGATAAGATAGCAGAAGAAAACGATTTTGCAGAACTTGTAAAGCAGGCAATAACAGACACTCTTATTGTTGGAGATGGCGCATTTAAACTATCCATAGATACGAATCTAAGCCAGTATCCGATTATAGAGTTTTATCCAGGCGACAGGGTAGAGATAATAAGAGAACGCGGCAGAGTGAAAGAGGTTGTTTTTAAGACAATATATACAGTTAAGAATCAGGAATACATCCTACTTGAAACGTATGGCAAAGGCTATATCACATATATGCTCACAAGAGATAACAAAGAATGTGATATTAGCAATGTGCCGGAGCTTGCAGGTTTAAGACCTGTAACATGGGAAGATAGAAGTTTTATGATGGCCATACCGATCATGTTCTATAAATCAGCGAAGTTTAAAGGTAGAGGTAAAAGTATCTATGACAGTAAGATAGATGAATTTGATGCACTGGATGAAGCATGGAGCCAGTGGATGGATGCCTTAAGACATAACCGTACAAAGGAATATATACCCGAGAATTTACTTCCTCGAAATCCAAGTGATGGAGCTGTTATGCTGCCAAATTCATTTGATAACGCTTATATACAGTATTCGTCTCCTATGGCAGAAGGTGCAAATTATAAGATTGAAAGAGAACAGAGTGAAATACCACATGAAGGGTATCTTGCTACATATATCACGGCATTGGACCTTTGCTTACAGGGAATCATGAGCCCTTCTACATTGGGAATAGATGTAAAGAAGCTTGATAATGCAGAAGCACAAAGGGAGAAGGAAAAAGCAACGCTGTACAGTAGAAACAATATTGTAAATCAGCTCCAGAAGGTTCTTCCGAAGCTTGTAAAAATGACATTGCAGGCGATAGATACACTTAATAATTCAACAACACAGGACATTGATGTTGATGTGACATTTGGTGAATATGCGAATCCTAGCTTTGAGAGCCAGGTTGAGACAGTGAGCAAAGCCAAGCAGGGAGGCATTATGAGTGTAGAAGCGTCCATTGATGAGCTGTATGGAGATACCAAGGATGATGAATGGAAGCAGGAAGAGATATCAAGGCTTAAAGCAGAACAGGGGATATCCGATATGGAAGAGCCAGCCCTTAATATGCAGGCAGATGGCTTCTCAGTTAATGGTGCTGATAACAGTTTCACAGGTTATGGTAACAAGTGAGGTAGCTTATGGCACTTAATACAGAATATGACATAGAGGAAGCCTTCCGTGCCATAGAAGATGAGCTGATAGCTTCAATGATGAGAAATCTCGAAGGACATAGGGCAGAAGAAATAGAAGAAGGATATAATTGGACGCAGTGGCAGGTAGAACAGCTTAAGGCGCTTGAGAAATATAAAGCGCAGAACAAGAAAATGTTTTTGTCGAAGTTCAGTGATATCAATGATTCTATAGATGCAATGATATTTGCAGCCAGACAGGAAGGCGGAACAGAACAGGAGCAGAAAATATTAAGAGCATTAAAGAAAGGGTTGAAAGCATCTAAGGTGTCGCAAGGCGCTGAGGGTGCTTTTTTCAGACTCAATACAAGAAAACTTAATGCCCTGATTAAAGCAACGAAGTCAGATTTTAGCAGGGCAGAAAAAGCAATGCTTAGAATGTCGGAGGATAAATACCGACAGATAATATTTAACGCTCAGGTCTATGCGAATACGGGCGCAGGAACATATGAGAAGGCTGTAGATATGGCTACAAAGGATTTCCTTAAAGCCGGTATCAACTGTATTGAATATGCAAATGGCGCAAGGCATACCATGAAAGACTATGCCAAGATGGCAATTCAGACAGCTAACAAGCGTGCATATCTGACCGGAGAAGGCGAAATGAGACAATCATGGGGAATTAGTACAGTTATCATGAATAAGCGTGCTAATGCCTGTCCTAAATGTCTTCCGTTTGTTGGAAAGATTCTCATAGATGATGTGTGGAGTGGAGGTAAGTCATCTGATGGTCCTTATCCACTTATGTCTTCTGCTATGGCAGCAGGGCTTTACCATCCTAACTGCAAAGATGTACATACAACATACTTTCATGAACTTGAAGATGAGCCAGACAGTAAGTTTACCAAGGAAGAACTTGAGCAAGTTAAGGAAGATTACAAGCAGGACCAGAAGCGGCAATATGCAGGTAGGATGGTTGAGCAGTTCAACAGATTGTCGAAGTACTCACTGGATCCGGATAATAAGAAGATGTATGGGGTAAGAAAGGAACAGTGGGAGAATGTAGTTGCAAATAGCCAGAAGAATGATATAATGGAATCAGACCTAAGTATATTTAAAAATAAGTTAAGAAATGATACAAATATAGATAAAGAATATTATAATATTCTTAAAGAAAAGTTTTCTCATGGAAATAAAGATGCAAAACACTTATTTGCTAAGTATGCAAGTGGAGATACAATAGAAACATCGTTGTTTGAAGGTACTGCACATTATAATACGAAAACTAAAAAAATATCCATGCACTATAGAGCTGATTTAGATAACTTACGAGGTACTGGTGCAACATGGTTTCATGAACATGGGCATTTGATAGATGATGCACTTGGAACAGTATCAAATGATAAACAATTTAAGGCATTACTTAATGAAGATGTTTACCAATATAGGATAAGATATGGAAAAGAGCATAATTTAAGAACATATGATAAAGTAGATAAAGCGATTAGTGGTGATTTGCAGGATATGCGTAAGCACTCGGCTGTATCAGATTTATTGGATGGATTAACAAGTGGAAATATTAGAGGTTGTGCTGGACATATGTATGATTATTGGGATAATCTTGAAAATATTACATCAGAAGCATTTGCTCATATGTTTGAAGCACAATTTGATAAAGTTCGATATGATGAAATGAAAAAATATTTTCCACAATCATTAGAATATTTTGAAAAGAAATTGAAGGAGGCAGCAAAATGATAAAGAAATTGAAAAAGGCACATTTACAATTTGTTATGCATTTTGATTATTGTCCTAACTTTCCGCCTAATCTGGATTTCAATCAGGAAGAATATGCTGAATTATTGTTGAAATGCATAGAAGATGATTTTGATTATACAATTGAGAAATATGGAACAGTAGTGCCAAAGAAAATGCCAAGACCAGAAATAATATGGGATTAACAGCCACCAGTCGAGAGATTGGTGGTATTTTTATACCCAATTTTAAGAAAGTGAGGATTTAGAAATGAAGGATTATATTGGAGTAAAAGTGGTGGCAGCAGAGCCAATGAGCAGGGGCGAATACAATGAATACAGAGGGTGGAAGATACCAAGTGACGAGAATCCAGAAGATGAAGGCTATCATATAAGATATTCTGATGGATATGAAAGTTGGTGTCCTAAGAAACAATTTAATGAAGCGTATAGAAAATGTGACAATATGACATTTGGAATTGCTATTGAGGCCATGAAAAAAGGTAATAAGGTAGCAAGAAGAGGTTGGAACGGAAAAGGAATGTTTGTTGTATATCAGAAAGCATATCCGAATGGAATCCCCTGCAATAAGCAAACAGCGGAAGCATGGGGGTTAAACGAAGGCGATTTGTTTATATGTAACCCATATTTTCAGATAAAAAATGTGGATGGTTCACATTCAATGTGGGTTCCAAGTATTAATGATTGTCTCGCTGAAGATTGGATTATAGTAGAATAGTCCAAAGTTGCACCAGTGCAACACAATTTAATATTAGTTATTAAGCACACATGGCAAATAAGCTGTGTGTGCCTATTTTTTTTATGCCCAAAACTTAATGGCACTAAACTTTAGGGAAATGGGAAATGCCGACGGGCGGTAAACGGAAGAAAGGAGATAGAGTGATGAGAAAGACATTACCTATGAATTTACAGTTCTTCGCAGAGGGCGGAGATGGTAACGGCGACCAGAACGCTGGAAGTAACAATAATGGACAGGCAGGACAGCAGAGTGGTCAGAATAATCAGCAGACAGCTGGTGTTGATTATGACAAGATACAGGCAATGCTGGATAATGCAACGGCCAAGAAAGAGAATGCTGTGCTTAAAAGCTATTTTCAGCAGCAGGGATTATCAGAAGATGAGATAAGTCAGGCTATTGCAACATTTAAGCAGAATAAGCAGCAGCAGACAGAACAGCAGCAGAACGCTAATGCTAATCTTCAGAATGAAGTGGCAGCTGCACAGAAGGTTGCTGAACAGGCTCAGATTGAGCTTGCAGCTACAAAGGTAGCAATGACACTTGGTATAGAAGCTAAGACACTTCCCTATGTGCTTAAGATGGCTGATTTCAGCAAGGTAAAGAGTGTGGATGGAAAGGTGTCTGAAGATAATATCAAAGCTTCACTTGAGCAGGTACTTAAAGATGTACCAGCACTTAAGCCAAGTATGGAGAACAATGCTGGCTTCCAGATTGGTGCTCCTGGTAACAATGGAAATGACAATCCGGGTAATGATGATGCGATAAGAAAGTTATTCGGATTAAAGCCAAAGCAGTAAAGAAAGGAATAGGATTATATGAATAATATCGAATTATCTACAATATACCTTCCAATACTTGATGAGGTGTATAAGGAAGGTGCAAAGACCTCAGTATTAGATGGTGATGAAACAACAGTAAGAAAAGGCAATAACGGTGAAATCAAGATTGCGAAGCTTGATATGGATGCACTTGGTGATTTTGATAGAAAGTCAGGTTATACAAAGGGTTCAACTTCACTTACATGGGAAACAGTTAAGTACGATAAGGAACGTTCACAGGATTTAAGAATTGACCGTCTTGATAATGATGAAACACTTGCACAGCCATTTGCCAAGTTATCAAGTGAATTCTTAAGAACAAAGGTTATTCCGGAAACAGATGCCGCGCGTATTGCTAAAATCTGTGGAACTAAGGATATAACAGTAAAGGAAGAGAATATTGAAACAGGAGCTGAATTAATAACAGCGTTAAGAGCTTGTGCTAATAAGATGGATGAGGATGAAGTTCCTATGGAATCACGTATTTTATTCATCACACCTACATTAGCTTCTCTTGCGGACGATATGGATACAACTAAATCAAGAGAAGTACTTAAGAGATTTTCTCAGATCATATCAGTTCCACAGTCACGTATGTACACATCAATAACCCTTCATGATGGTAAGAATTCATATGGATATGAAAAGACTAAGGCAGCTTATACATTATCAAAGGATACATTACCACAGCCGGGTAAGACTTATTACACAAAAGAAAGTGAGGGCAATTATAAGGCTGTTAGTAGTCCAAGTGGAACACAGGTTGAAAATTACGAGATGACAACTAAGCCGGCTAAGAATGTTAACTTCTTATGTGTAGAGAAGTCTGCAGCTGTAACAGCTATGGATCAGTATATTAAGTACTTTAGTCCAGATCAGGACCAGGATGGCGATAGTCATGTATTCAAGTATCGTAATAATAATCTTTATGGCCATGTATATGAGAATAAGACCGCTGGGATATATGTATCACATAAGGATAATTAAGGAGGAATCATTATGGCAGATACAGTAATTGGATTGACCTTTGAACCAAAGGTTATTAGGTCAAAGAAAACAGGTAAGGCAAAGGAAGACAAGCCCAAGGAAGAGAAAGTAACAGCAGATGAACCAAAGGAAGATAGGACAGAATAGGCGGTGGTCTTATGGTATATGCAAGTAAAGAGCAGTACCTTAGTGAACATAGACTTATCCCGGATGAGCAGATAGTACGAAGATTAAAACAGGCGAGCCGACATATCGACTCGCTTACTTTTAATCGTATAGTCGCGAGAGGTTTTGAAGGTCTGACAGAGTTCCAGCAGGCAATAATCATAGATGTATGTTGTGAGATGGCTGATTTTGAATATGAGAATGAGGACATGATTAATTGTGTCTTACAGAACTATTCTTTAAATGGAGTATCTATGCAGTTTGGCAGCAGTTGGAATGTTCTTGTACAGAATGGAATTGCTGTAAAACGCGATACATACCAGATACTTTGTCAGACAGGTTTGTGTTGTTTGAGTCTGGGGGTGTGAGTATGAAGTACCCATGTTTAATACTAAAGAGCATGTGTAAGACAGAAATACACCTTGAGATAGAACAAGAAGGCAGGAATGTCTATGGAGAACCTCTTGAACCCATTATTTGGGATGGCTTATGTAACTATCAGGACAGCGGTAAGACAGTATTAACAGCAGAAAAGGTTCTTATACAACTTGAAGGATGTGCTTTGATACCAGGAGATATTGCACCAGAGCTTCCGGTAATTACCGAAGGTGATATAACGGTGTTCGGTGTAACAAGGCATATATACAAGGGTACGAAGTGCCGTAATCCGGATGGTACGGTTAATTATGTAAGATTGGATGTGATGTAATGGCTAGGAATGTGAAATCTACAGTGAAGCTTAATATGCCTATGGTAAGGAAGCTTACGGCAGCAGCAAAAGTGTCAGTTGCACAGACAGCAGAAGCAATACATACAGATGTCGTTCAGAGCCAGGTTATACCGAGGGATACAGGTGCATTACAGAATGAAAGCACATTTGTTGATTTATCTGATATAGGTCAGGGAAAAGCATATCTTGTGTCTAGCACACCATACGCCAGACGGCTGTATTACCATCCGGAATACAACTTCCATCAGACACCGTGGACTGATGATAAAGGAAAGAAGCATGAGGGTAATGCAAATGCTAAAGGCAGATGGCTTGATGACTATATGAAAGGTGGTAAGAAGCAGAATCTTGCACCTAAAGCATTTGGAAAGTTTTATAAAAAGAATGCGGGGTTGTGATGTTAGGATGTTAGGAATAGGTGATGTGAGAGACCTTATAGCAGGTCTTGGAATAGCGGCTGATGACCATGTATATTGTGGAAAGCTTGATGATAAGAAAGATAAGAGCATAGGTGTATACCATCTTAACAGGGGAGATAATGTTCAGATGGCTGTTGGAGGTATACAGAACAGCTCTTATGCTGTCAAATCCATAAGTATACTGATTCATTGGAATAAAAGTGTCAGGGAGACTGAAAAAGTCTCACAGGAGCTTTACGACAAGCTCAGAGATATGAAACATGTAAACATTAATGACACAAATATTCTTTTTACAGAAATGTTAGTATCAGCACCGATTGAGGTTGATACAGATGATAAAGGAATATTTGAAATGGTCATAGAACTTAAATTTTGTTATGAAAGGTAGGTAGAAGTATGTCACAGAATACAAAGATAGCTGGGTATAACGCGGAAGCTACACCATTAACAGGGGTTAATCCGGTACATAAAATTCAGTTTGGAGTATGTATAACTGGAAGAAAGGATTCGGACACGCCAGAAACAGTAGAAACTAAGATCGTAAAAGATGCAGAGAGCTTAAGTATATCTGTAGATGGAACCATTGAGGAATGGAATCCAATGGATCAGGCTGGCTGGGTAAGAAGGCTCATGACAGCTAAGTCACTTGGTATGTCTTTCGGCGGTAAGCGTAACTATGGAGATGAAGGAAATGATTATGTAGCAAGTCGATTTATGAAGACAGGTCAGGATTGCAATACATGGGTGTCTATTATATTCCCTAATCTTGATCAGCTTCTTGTACCTGCAGTAATCGATGTAAAATCTCTTGGTGGAGATTCTACAAGCATTGATGCACTTGAATGGGAAGCACAGTCTGACGGTAAGCCGACATATATAGCATATGTAGCAGCTTAAAGAAAGAAGAGGATATGAATAATGGCAAAAACAGATTTTAAAGTAATTGATATATCTATGAAGATTACGAACCAATTACCTATGATTCGTATTACAGAAGATTTGGTTGTTACTGTTAATAACAGAAAGAGTACAATTCTTAATATACAGGCTATGGCACAGGAAGCAGAAAACAAGGAAAACAAGGATGATATGGCATTTATGATTAAAGGCCTTGAAATGCTTGTAGGAAAAGATGCTTCAGATAAGATTGAGGCATTAGATCTTCCTATTCCTGAATATAAGGAAATGTATAATACAATCATGCAGGTTGCTATGGGAACGTACGGCGAGGAGCAGACACCCTCAGCATAATGAGGTATATTATGATATATGGGATGATTGGGAGCTGATAGAAGCCAGCTTCCTGTCCCAGTATGGCATACGATTGCGAACAGAAGATGATATGTCATGGGCTGAATTCTGTTCTTTATTGTCAGGAATAATGCCTGAAACACCACTTGGGAGAATTGTAGGAATCAGAGCAGAAAAAGATCCTAAGGTTATAAAGGAATTCACTAAAGAACAGAAGAAAATCCGCAATGATTGGATATTAAGAAGAAATAGAAAATTAATGGAAGATCCTGCAAATTACAATAAGTATTGGAGTGACTTCCAAAATTGGGCTAAGACCGCTTTCTCTAAGTAGAAAGTGGTCTTTTTAAATGCCGGAAAGGAGGGAGTATGTCGGATGTAGTAGGACAGATAGCTCTTGAACTTGGCATAGACAGTTCACAGATAGTTAATCAGCTTACTGGCGCTTCTAATAAGGCGGCTAAGCAGGCAACATCCATCTTTTCTGGCATGGGAAAGAAGATAGCTGGAGCTTTAAGCATAGCAGCATTCGCTAAATTCACAAAGGACTGTATAGAAGTTGGTTCAAATGTAACAGAAGTACAGAACGTTGTAGATACAGCATTTGGAGATTTAAGCCATCAGGCTGATTTATGGGCTTCTAACGCCATGACTAATTTCGGATTATCTGAATTATCTGCTAAGAAGTACATGGGTGTATTTGGCCAGATGAGTAATGCAATGGGTATTACAGGACAGGCTGCACTTGATATGGCAGAAGATGTTACCGGATTAACAGGTGATGTTGCATCATTTTACAATCTTAGTACGGATGAAGCATATACAAAGCTGAAATCTATCTGGACTGGTGAAACGGAGACACTTAAGGACCTGGGTGTTGTAATGACTCAGACGAACTTAGACCAGTATGCACTTAATAATGGCTTTGGTAAGACTACGGCTAAGATGACAGAGCAGGAAAAAGTAATGCTTCGTTATCAATATGTTACTAGTGCACTGTCCAATGCCACTGGTGATTTTGTTAAGACACAGGATTCCTGGGCGAATCAGACAAGAATACTTACATTAAGGTTTCAGCAGTTAAAGGCTAGTCTTGGTAAAGGCTTCATAGCATTGTTTACACCTATTCTGCGTGGCTTTAACAACTTGCTGGCAGGATTACAGAAGGTTGCAGATGGCTTTGCCAGCTTTGTGCAAATGGTCACAGGAGCAGATGTATCAACCTCTATGGGCTCGATAAGTTCGGATATAGCTGGTATAGGAGATGATGCATCCAGCGCAGCGGATAATGTAGGTGATATAGGAAGTGCAGCCAAGAAGACTGCTAAAGATATAGAAAAGTCGCTTGCAGGCTTTGACCAGATAAATAAGCTGACAGAGCCAACAGATGATAGTTCTGATTCAAGCGGTAGTACAGGTGGAACATCTTCAGGAATCGGAAGTGTTGACCTTGTACCAGATGTGAGTGGAAGTACATCTAATGCAACATCTGCAATTAGTGATTTTGTAAATAAGGCAAAGAAAGAATTAGATAAACTCCGCAAATGGAGTGTATCGACATTTTCTCCATCTATGTCAAGAATATGGGATGGACTTACAAAAAATACAGATACAGCCAAGAAAAACTTAGCAAGTGCGTTTAATGATATAAGAGCATTAGGACCGCCGTTGTTAAATTATTTTAATGGTCCATTTACAAATTATCTTGTAACATGGGTCGATACTAATGGCAGTATATTAAATGGATTATTTGATAGCTTTAATACAGTCTTTTCGGATGTATGGAATAAAGCAGCATATCCTATACTTGCAAATTTTGTTTCTGTTGGATTACCAATGCTGACGGATTTTGCATCCCAGACACTATCTTTAAATGGAACAATATTTGATACATTTAAAGCATCTTGGAATTCTTTATGGAGCGAAGGTGTAAGTCCAGCCATTGAATCTATATCAAATGTATGGATTGGCTTGGTTAATACAATGGCAGGGGCATGGAACGAATGGGGAGAGCCGATATTTACTGGAATAAAAGCGGCTGTTAAGACTACCGGAGATGTATTCTTAGATATATGGAATAATATGCTTCAGCCAGTCTGGGAGAATGCTTTAGATGTAATTGATAGAGTATGGAGTGAACATTTACAGCCACTGCTGGCCAATTTCTTGGATTTTGTTGGTGAGATAGTTACATGTGCTACGACAATATATAACAACTTTATTGCACCTGTAGTTGGATTTTTATCTGAACTATTAGGACCAATATTTATAGCTATATTTGATTCTATAGGGAATAAGGTTGGAGTTGTCGTTGGAACCATAGCTGATTTAATGAACGATACAATTACTGTATTTAAAGGAGTTATACAGTTTATTAAGGGTGTTTTCTCTGGTGACTGGGAAGGCGCTTGGAATGGTATAGTTACGGCTTTTGATGGCATATTTAGCGGTATTGCTGATATTGCTAAAGGGCCTATTAATATGGTAATTGGATTTATTAACGGACTGATTACAGGTGTTCAATCTGGCATAAATGCAATAGTAAGGTCTGTAAATAAGCTTAGCTTTAAAGTACCAAACTGGGTACCTGGTATAGGTGGCGAAGATTTTGGATTCCATTTACCGGAAGCCGACTTCTCTAAGATTCCATACCTTGCACAAGGCGGATATGTTAAGCCAAACACCCCACAGCTTGCCATGATTGGTGATAACAGACACCAGGGTGAAGTTGTAGCACCAGAGGATAAACTTCTTGATATGGCACAGAAGGCAGCTGCTATGGCATCCAGTGCAGAACTGCTGGCAGAAGCCATAAGTATTCTTAAACAAATACTTAAGATACTGGAGACACTGGACCTTGATATACAGCTAGATGGAAAGAGCCTAAAAAAATATGTGGTTGATAAGATTAACGAGCATACAAAGCAAACAGGAAAATGTGAGATTATAACTTAACAAGGATGTGATGAATTGATACTGAGATGTGACGGGCAGGAGCTTCCGGCTCCTGTGTCCATCAAGGTGGATGATGAGATTATATGGTCTTCTTCTACAGGACGAGCACTTGACGGAACAATGTTGGGTGATGTTGTCGCTGAAAAGAAGACCTTATCTATTAATTGGGGAATATTGAAGGAAGATGAGATGGCACTTATTAAGAACAAACTCATCGCCGGATTCTTTCCAATAACATTCCATGACGATGGACAGGATATAACAATAACAAGCTATAGAGGTACATTGAGTAAAGAGGTGCTGGGTGATATAGGGGACGGTAACTATTACTACAGAAGTGCCAGTGTATCTATAATACAACAGTAAGGAGCAGAACATGAAAAAAACAATGACTATTAAACAGATTGATAATAGTGCAACAATGCTTAAGAATTTACAGGGTTTAAGAAAGCATTGGCCTGTAAAAGTAAACTATGCGATTGCAAAGAACCTTAAGACATTGTTAGGAGAAGTAGATATTTTTGTTACACAGAGAACTGAAGTAATACAGAACAATGTGCTTAAAGATGAAAATGGGAATGCTGTCATGGATGGAGATTCTTACCAGTTCCCAGAAGGTAAAGAGCAGGAAGTTGTAAAAGAGATTGATGAGATGTACAACATGGAAACGGATGTTGATGTACATATGATTAAGATGGAAGACATATCTGTATGTGATTCTGACAGCAGATACGATGGAACAACATTAGAGGATATTGCAGCCATTGAATTTATGATCGAGGATTAAGCCTATGTATAATAATGTATCAGAGCAATTTGCAACAACGATTAGATCACCATCGCGAACATTTAACTTACGATTAAAGATAAATGGTAAGTGGATTGACGCTGGCTTTAAAAAGATGGGCTATGAGACCGCTTCCACATCTGATGAGGGTATACAGATAGGTTCGGCTGTTGCAGCTAAGATAGAGATAACCATTAAGAGAATAGATGAGCTGTTTGAGAATACAGAGATACCGATAGAGATAGGATTGAAACTGCCAAGCGGAAAGTATGAGTATATTCCACTTGGCTTTTTTACTGCAGAACATCCAACGCTTGACCAGGCAACCACAACATTTACGGCTTACGACAGAATGATGAAGACCACAGGTGTATATGTATCTGAATTGACATATCCTGCAAGTGCAGAATCTGTTTTAAAAGAGATAAGTACTGGATGTGGCGTTCCCTGTAATGTATCTGGCTTGAATGGAATAACTATTGATACTGCACCGGTAGGATATACCTATCGTGAGGTTATCGGATATATCGCTTCTTTAGCTGGAGGTTTTGCTTGCGTAGACAGAACTGGAACAATTGTTATTAAGTGGTATGAAGATAATGGCTATACGATAAATGAATCACGAATAATGACATTTGAAAAGAATGAGAGTGATTACCATTTAGATTATCTTACATGTAATGTTGACAGTAATACTTCTTTTACAGTAGGAAGTGGAACTTTGGGAATAACATTTGATAATCCACTTACAACAGAAGAAAAGCTTAACTCTGTATACAAGAAAGTAAGAGGATTTGCGTATAGAGGCGCAAGCTTAAAGACGCTAGGAGATATTCGACTGGATCCATGGGATATTGTAACTGTTGAAGAATTAGGTAAGACTTATAAGGTTCCGGTTATGAATATAACTCAGGAATATGATGGAGGTCTTGCCATGACTATTACAGCTTATGGCAAAACAGAAACTGAAACAGAGACAGATTATAAAGGACCATCTACTAAGCTTGCAGAACGAACATATGCGGAAATGATGCTTACTAAGGAACTGGTTGCTAAAAAGGTAGATGCAGAATGGGTTAAGGCTAATACGGTAACTGCAGAGACTATTGTGTCTGTAAACAATGAGCTGCAGTATATTAAGAATAATTACCTTAAATCTAATGAGGCAGACATAAAGTTTGCAACAATAAAAGAGGAAAAGGTAATAAAATCTGACATAGAGCAGCTTAATGTTAAATATGAGAAAGTAGGCATATTAGATGGTGATGTTGCTGGTATTAAAACATTAATGTTTGGCTCTTCCACTGGCGAAAGCATTACCACAGATTTTGCAAATAGCGTCGTGAGCATGATAGGTACAGCACAGATAAAGGATTCAATGATAGATTCTTTAGATGCAAAGAAAATAAAGGCTCTGGACATTGATACCACAGATGTTGCAGTACATAGCAAAGACGGTTTGAGTAGATGGTCTGATAATACGATACAGATAAGTGATTCTAAGCGTGTTCGCGTTCAGATAGGTAAAGATACATCTGGAGACTATAACATGTATGTGTGGGATGTAAAGGGCAACCTGATGTTTGACGCGCTAGGTCTTACAGAACAGGGAGTTCAACGTGAGATAATCCGCAACGACATGGTAAAAGAAAATGCAAATATATCTGCTGGAAAACTGGATATAGCAAGCCTTTTTAGTGTTATTAACAATGATGGCACACATACGCTTAAGAGCAACAAGATATATCTGGATGATGCAGCACAGACACTTAATGTTCTTCTGCAGGATATAAAAACCGGTTCTGGAAAGGATTATTCTGAATGGGGAAGCTTATTAAAGCAGTCTGATGATTTTATAACACAGAAGCTTTGGTGGACTGAGAACATAGATGGAACCAGCGTTAAGGAAAAGTTTTCTAATGTAAACCAGACATTGCAGGAATACAGTGTAAGCCTGTCTAATCTAGCCAAGTACGATGATGAAATCTATTTAATATCTTATGTGCCAACAAAGGATAATTATCCGGCTTGGGATTGGTGTGTTCCTGTTTATCCATCAGACACACAGTTTCCACGCGAAGAAACATGGCAGTATAACGATACTGAGTGGGATAAGTATATTGGAAAGATTGCTTACTGGGAAAACGAAGGAAGAGCATGGCGGTTTATTCGTAATGAGGATGGAAGCCATGGCTGGAAAGAGATTCCAAATTCGGAAACAGCTTATATGTTAAGACAAAATTCTGCATTAAGAATCAATCTTGATAGCATAAGTAGCAGTTTGTCATTAACTCAGCAGGATTTAAAGGGCAATTATAGCACAACAACGCAGATGAATAACGCTATAACACAAGCAATAACTAAGGAAAGTAATAGTATTAAGCTAGAAGTATCTGGCACCTATGCAACTAAAAATGATATTAATAATCTACAAATTGGTGGAGTCAATAGATTCATAAAAAGCACTGTAACTCCTAATAAGTATATAACAGCCACTGGCATAATAACAGATGGCGGTAACTATTGGGATTTGACGGACTACATAGATGTGTCTAAGTGGAAAAACTATGTAGCGAGTGGATGGACCAATCTGGGTAATGCACCGGCTACTTGTTTTTATGACAGCAATAAAAAGTTTATCAGCGGAGTAGCAGATAAATCTACTGGAGTAAGAGGTTCTCTGCCAGTTCCTTCTAATGCTGTATATATGCGTTTTAGCTTTGCACATGTAGATACAAACAAGCTAAAAATAGAAAAGGGTACAAAAGCTACAGATTATTCTCCAGCACCAGAAGATATTGATGTTAAGTATGCTACAACAGCAAGCCTTGAAGCATACATTAAGAAAGACCCAACGACAGGGGAACTTAAATCTGCAATTGAAGCTATTGCAGATGATATAACACTTAATGCAAGTGGAACAATTAATATTAGTGGTAATAAGTCTGTTAATATCAATGGTAATCTGTTCACGCTTACATCTACTAATACTACTATTTCAGCAGATGGTTCGATAGACTGTAAGAAGCTAAAAGCTGTTAATGCTGATTTAGAAGGCACATTTAAAAATGTAAATGTAACTGAAGAAGGTATTACAATGACCACTACTCTTATTGGTGGTGAATACCTTATGAAAAGTAGCACTGGCGCCTATCTGAAAATACAAGGACATTTTATAAATCTGTCAAACGAAGACGGAACAAGAAATGCTGTAAGCATTCGCCGTGATGGAATATATGTTGATGATTATTATTATATCAGAAGCGGTGATGCATATTATAACTTAATGGATTGGATACGACATAGTGAGACAGCTGGTACGGTAGATATAAGTGGAAATAACTGTTATATAGAGGGTTATTACTATATAAGGCACCATGGTGAATGGTGGAAATTAGAAGACTATGTCAAAGACATAGCAAATAATTAATATAAATCCGCACAGCGGTAGAAAGGAAAACAATATGTTAAATACAACAAAGAATACATCAATGAATGGAAATAGTTCTATAGAGGAAAAGGCTGTAGTTACATTTTCAGCCAGCATACCTTCCGCAGGTGAGATAACTATTAATAAGAGAATTGCAGACAGAAGAGCATATATTGAGAATCAAGAAGAATGCGATACAGATTTTGCTAATTTTGAAGCAGAGGTGATGGCAGCACTTAAGGAGATGTAATTATGAGCTTAACAGGATTTATTTCTTACAAAAGAGTAGGTTGGACGGGGCAAACACCGTGGAACCCAACCAACCTTAACATAATGGATAAGGGAATTAAAGATAACAATGACATGATTGCGAATCTCAGAAGCGAGGTAAGTGCACTAAACAGTAATATTGACGTTAAAAACTGCTTTTGTAAAAATATTGCGAGTGATGGTACTTTTGAGGGATATGGATATAACTACTGTTATTATAACAAATCTACTAAAACAGGGATTTTATACTTTGCTTCCAGAATTGAAACACCAGATTCTACATTAAATAATTTTTCTGGATATTATGATGTCGAATCAGTTTTAGAAAAAATGAGCATTGATTTTAATACAATACTAGAAAGTAATTATATTCCATATGATTCTGCAGGTGTAGTTCGACAAAAGCTGGTTGGATATGGAACGACATTATTATATAGTTCCGCAAACAAACATTATGCTTTTGCAAGATACTACACAAAAGATGGGAAGAAAGGAGCGTGGGCAACTACTGAATTTAAGAAAGACGATTATATTACAGGCTCACTTATATTTAGTTAAGTTTCGAATGCTGCCTTAGTAATTGTACCGTCGTATTTAATATTATTACTGTTTTGTGAACATATAACAATGGAAAAAATGAAATTGCACCAGTAACAGAAAGGATATTGACTTATGGAAAAATTAAAAGTAATTGTAACAGCGGTGTGGAGCATTATATTAAGTGCCCTGGGAATTTTGGCTATTCCAGTATTATTATTGGTAACATGTAATCTAATAGATTATTTCACAGGTATTGCGGCTTCTAAATTTAGAAAGCAGCAAATAGATAGTTATAAAGGAATAAGAGGGATTGCAAAGAAAATATGTATGTGGCTTTTGGTGGGAGTTGGTGTGATAGTAGACCAGCTCCTTTCTTATTCTGCAGGTGTTATTGGAATAACATTGCCATTTACATTTTTAGTGGCTTGTGTTGTGGCAATATGGCTGATCTGTAACGAAATTATAAGTATATTGGAAAACATCAATGATATTGGCGTAACACTTCCACCATTCTTGCAGCCTATTGTTAAGAATTTAAAAAGTCAGGTGGAGCAGAAAACAGCAATTGATAACAATGATCAGGAGGATAAATAATATGAGAACATTTCCAACAATTAATACAAGATATGAACATGTAAACAATTTCATCAATACACTTGCGCCTGTGGTGTGCAATGCATGGGTTAAGTATAGAAGAGAAGGAAAGAAGACGATTAGTCCGGCTGTTATTTTAGCACAGGCCGCTAAAGAATCTGGCTGGAACTTAGATGCAAGCACGCTCTTTGGAATCAAGGGAACAGACATCACATGTGATACAACAGAGTTTATTAACGGTACATATGTTAATATTAAAGCTGGATTTGCAAAATATCCTAATACAATGGGAGCTATATATGGATATTTGGATTTAATGCAGTGGGATAATTATAATGATGCTACATCTGCTAATACGGTTGAAGGTGAGTTATATGGTCTCACAAATGCTGTCAATAATACGGATAGAGATGCAGACGGTAACTGGGTTGGCTATAATTATGCTACAGCTCCAGATTACTATGAAACAACACTTGCGCTTATCAATGATTTTGGACTTAGAGTGTTCAATGATTATGTTTGGAGTGTGGTTAATGATTCAGAAGATGAGAAAAACATTGAGCAGCCATCACAGGAACTTGATGAATCTGTAATTGACGCAATTTATCGCGGAGAATATGGCAATGATCCAGAGAGAAGACAGAAGCTTGAAGCTGAAGGATACAATTATGCAGACTATCAGGCCGCCATGGAAGCTAAGTATTATCCTAAAGATAATACACCAGCAGAAAGTGAGGAAGAGCCGGAAGAGGAAACATCGCAGGATGCAGAAGAAAGAGTAGCAGTTGTAGAACCAGGAGGAAGTTTCTGCCAGATTGCAAGAGATTACCTTGGAGATGAAGGCAGAGCAGCAGAACTTGCAGAGCATAATGGAATGACACTTGATGATATGCTTTATGCAGGTATGGAGTTAAGACTTCCCAACTAATTATTCGCTTATACAATAGTGTATATCATACTGGATTGCACATATAACAGCATTGTGATAACATATATAAATAGGTAGAAAGACAGTCAAAATGTGTACAATGAAACAGTGTACACATTTTGTACACAATATGGATTAAATAATGTTGATTTAGAATAAATCAGAATAATCTAATATAAATATGTAAAGCCCTTAAACCTGCATAAATGCTGATAAAAACAGCATGATAATAAACACAAATAAATTGTAAAAATTTGATTTCAAAGTTGGGTAATAACCCTATGGTTGGTGCTACTGTAGCTGTAGCTGTTTCTATTGAGGAAGCTGCTAAGAATGGTAAATTCTAATAAAAAGTAATTGAAAAAATATTGGAGAGCAACAGGTGATAAAAACCTGTTGCTCTCTTTTTTAATGCTTGACTTTTAGTGAAAATGTGGATATTCTTTACGGGATATAAAAGATTGAGAGATAATGAAAGGAAGATTATGAATTTTTTAGTTAATAAAATACTTGATGATGGCAGCGTTTCATATGTTCTTACAGGTTCAGGATATGTGGTATTAATAATTGTCTGTGTCTTATTAATGACTATAGGCTGTTTTGCAAGAGATAATAATAGTAAACTGAATGTAAAACATATTGCATTTGCAGCAATGGCTATAGCTCTTGCGGTTGCGACTTCCATGATTAAAGTTATTAAACTGCCAATGGGAGGTTCTGTAACACTGTTCAGTATGTTATTCATAGTGCTTATAGGATACTGGTATGGAATAAAGACTGGTCTGACAGCAGCTATTGCATATGGAGTTTTGCAGTTATTACTTGATCCATATATCCTGAATATTCCTCAGGTGCTTCTTGATTATATATTAGGCTTTGGAGCACTTGGGTTGTCAGGAATATTTTCTAAATCAAAACACGGTCTTGTGAAGGGATATATTATAGGAGTTATAGGCAGATTTATATGTTCATTCTTGTCTGGCTGGATATTCTTTGCCGTGTATACACCGGATTTTTTTAATAGTGCGATACTTTATTCAGTTGTTTACAATGGCTCGTATATTGGGCTTGAAGCAGTGGTAACTCTTGTAGTTATATCCCTACCTCCTGTTAATAAAGCACTGGCATATGTTAAAAATAATCTTGTATAGAATAATTGGATAAATAATATAAAAAACTCATGCAGATTGTGGTAAATGTGATTACTTCAATCTGCATGAGCTTTTTATAAGTCGGCGTGACAGGATTTGAACCTGCGGCCTCGTAGTCCCGAACCACGCGCTCTACCAAACTGAGCCACACGCCGATATTTAAATGTGACTTATATATTATAGCGTATTTATGAGGAAGTGCAAGAGAAAGAAT
>ERZ780207.437-NODE-437-length-46675-cov-17.405899_pt1 | contig 46675 bp, 46 predicted proteins | sample MGYA00510977_ERZ780207 | MGnify/ENA primary metagenome ERZ780207 (study PRJEB29588, sample SAMEA2151383) | human gut metagenome | biome: human gut; feature: human-associated habitat; material: faeces | place: Denmark | collected 2008/2010 ...
ACTTCCTCGTTGGCCAGCACGCACTTGCAGCTGGTGCACCAGTTCACGGGCATGGTGGTCTTATAGGCCAGGCCCTTCTTGAACATCTGCAGGAAGATCCACTGGGTCCACTTGTAATAGTTGGGGTCCGTGGTATCCACGCAGCGGTCCCAGTCGAAGCCGTAGCCCAGCATTTTCAGCTGGCTGGTGAAGTTGGCGATGTTCTGCTTGGTGACGATGGCCGGGTGGATGTGGTTCTTGATGGCGTAGTTCTCCGTGGGCAGGCCGAAGGCGTCAAATCCGATGGGGTACAGGACGTTGTAGCCCTCCATGCGCTTTTTCCGGGTGACGATGTCCATGGCGGTAAAGGGCCGGGGATGACCCACGTGCAGGCCCTGGCCGGAGGGATAGGGGAACTCGATGAGCCCGTAGAACTTGGGGCGCTTGTCCCCGGTGACGGCGGCATAGGGCTTGGTCTCCTCCCACCGCTTCTGCCACTTTTTCTCAATGGCGGCAAAATCGTACTTCATATGCTTTTCTCCTTCTGATGATAAATATGACAAGAAAAATCCCCCGACCGTATAACACGGTCAGGGGCGAAATCACTCGCTGTACCACCCTGCTTCCGCGGAAGTTAAGCTCCGCGCTCGGGGCGCCTGTAACGGGGCGCGATCGTCCCGCCCTGTTCAGGCGGGAAACTCCGGGGCCAGTACAACGGAGCGCCTCCGCCGGCTCGCACCAGCCGCCGGCTCTCTTCAGGGGGCCCTGCTCCGTCTTTTTCCCTTCGCAGTCTTTTGCGAAAATCAAGGATATTGTACCCGCTCTGCCAGGGTTTGTCAACCCCGGTTTTCCGGGAAAATTCCCCTCTCCGGCGGCAAAAATGTTGACGAAGCAGCCGCCAGCGCTTATAATAAGGAAAAATACTCGGCGCTTTCCCCCTTTGAAGCGCCGCAGAAGGAGCGTTATATGAAACAGATCATCCTCACCGGCGACCGACCCACCGGCCGCCTGCACGTGGGCCACTATGTGGGCTCCCTGAAGGAGCGCGTGGCCCTTCAGAACTCCGGCAAGTTCGACGAGATCTATATCATGATCGCCGACGCCCAGGCCCTTACCGACAACGCCGAGCATCCGGAAAAGGTCCGCCAGAACATCATGAACGTGGCTCTGGACTATCTGGCCTGCGGCCTGGACCCGGAGAAGTCCACCCTGTTCATCCAGTCCATGATCCCGGAACTGACAGAGCTGACCTTCTATTATATGAACCTGGTCACCGTGTCCCGGGTCCAGCGCAACCCCACCGTCAAGGCGGAGATTCAGATGCGCAACTTTGAGGCCAGCATCCCTGTGGGCTTCTTCTGCTATCCCATCAGCCAGGCGGCGGACATCACCGCCTTCCGGGCCACCGCCGTCCCCGTGGGCGAGGATCAGCTGCCCATGCTGGAGCAGTGCAAGGAGATCGTCCACAAGTTCAACGCCGTCTATGGCGACACCCTGGTGGATCCCCAGATCATCCTGCCCAAGAACCAGGCGTGTCTGCGCCTGCCGGGCATTGACGGCAAGGCCAAGATGAGCAAGTCCCTGGGCAACTGCATCTACCTGTCCGACAGTCCCGAGGACATCCGCACCAAGGTCATGTCCATGTTCACCGACCCCACCCACCTGCGCCGGGAGGACCCCGGCCACACCGAGGGAAACCCCGTCTTCATCTATCTGGACGCCTTCTGCCGCCCGGAGTATTTCCCGGAGTTCCTGCCGGAATACAGTGGGCTGGATGAGCTGAAGGCCCACTATCAGCGGGGCGGCCTGGGGGATGTGAAGGTCAAGAAGTTCCTGAACAATGTCCTCCAGGCGGAGCTGGCCCCCATCCGCCAGCGCCGGGAGGATTGGGAGAAGCGTCTGCCCGACGTGTATGAGATCCTCCGCGTCGGCAGCGAAACGGCCCGCAATACCGCCGCCTCCACCCTTCGGGATGTGCGTCACGCCATGCGCATTGACTACTTTGAGGACAGCAACCTCCTGCGCAAGGACTGATTTAATCCCAAAAAAAGCGTGCTGCCTGCGGGCAGCACGCTTTTTTACGCTCCGGGGCCCTTGACAATATCGCGTGGCGATATTATAATGGAAGCATACAATATCGCGGCACGATATTAACCGGAAAACGCTGGAAGGAGGTGGAGCGCCGCCATGAAGGAGCGGGGGACTCTGACCGAGTCCATGTTCTATGTGCTGATGTCCTTTTTTCGGGGGCAGATGTGCGGCATCGAGATCACGGAGTTTGTGGAGCGGAAAACTAACGGCCGGGTGCGGCTGGGCCCCGGGACCCTGTACACCCTGCTGGGGAAGTTCCAGGAGGAGGGCCTGATCCGGGAGACGGAGATTCAGGGCCGCAAGCGCAGCTATCAGATTACGGACGCGGGCCGGGCCGCCTTCCGGGAGGAGCTGGCGCGGCTGAGGGCCTGCGTGGAGGACGGAGAGGAGGAGAGCGCATGGACCGAGCAAGAAAAGTGAGGAAAATACTTCCGGTATCCCCCTGTGACATCCGGGGGCTGGAGGCCTGGCTGGAGGAGCAGGCCAACGTCGGGCTGTTTCCGGTGTCCATCGGCAGTTGGGCGGTCTTTACCACCGACGGCGTGCCCGGCACCCGATTCCGCCTGGAGCCCTATGACCGGGGCAGGACGGCTCCCACGGAGGAGCAGCAGGAGCTGTATCGAAGGGCGGGCTGGTCATATGCCCTGAACGTGGCCCCCGCCGGGTGCTGGCTGTTTTACACGGCGGATCCCGCCGCCGTGGAGCTGTACTCCGACCACGAAAGCCGGGGCCTTTCCCTGGAGCGGCTGGAGCGGGCCGCGCGCCGGGCCTGGCGGAGCAGTCTGCTGCTGGGGGTGGTCCTGGCCGCCGTATCCGTGTGGCTGCTGCTGTTCTGGAGCGGGGGTATGGCGGCCCGGGGCGGTCTGCCGCTGGTGTGGCTGCGGGTATTTGACCCGACGTTTCTGGTGCTGCTGCTGTGTCTGGGGGTGGCATTCGGCAGAAGCTGCCGGAACGCGAGACTGCTGCGCAGAGCCTGTCAGGCCCTGCGGCTGGGGATGGATATGCCGCCCTCCGCCGGACCCAGCAGAAGGATCGTGTGGGAAAATGTGATCTCCCTGGCGGCGGTTTTCCTGCTGGCACTGCTGCTGGCGGGACAGTGGATGGAGCGCCGGGGCGTCCCCCTGGAGGACTTCCGGCAGCCCTATGTGGAGCTGCAGGAGCTGGAGAGCACCCCGGTGGTCCTGTTTGACCCATCCTCCGGACACGATTCCCGGGCTTACAGGGAGCATTCCCTGCTGGCCCCGGCCTGGTATTCCGTCACCCAGCAAGCCCGCAGCCCGGAAAACGGCGCAAGCTGCTACGCGCCCCAGCTGGAGGCCATGTATTTCCGCCTGCTGCTGCCCTCCATGGCCCGGTCCGTGGCCCAGGCCCAGATGGAGCAGTACCGGCTGGTGAATCTGTCCTGGAGCTATGAGACCCTGGAGCATCCGGGGCTGGACTTTGTGCTTCTGGCCCGGGAGCCGGAGGGCCTCTGGCAGATGGCGGCCCTGGGCCGGGGCGGCCAGGTGGCCGTATACATTTACTGCGGCCAGGAGCAGCTGCGGGATCATCTGGACCTTCTGTCGTCCTGGAGGCGGTAAGACGGCGCAAAAAATCCTGTCCCTGTGGGGACAGGATTTTTTATGGCATTTTACGCGTCGATTCCCCGGCTGGTGAGGTACTTCTTCACCATCAGGGCTACCTTGAAGGTGATGGCGTCGTCAAACTCCCGCAGGTCCAGCCCCGTGAGCTTCTTGATCTTCTCCAGCCGGTACACCAGGGTGTTCCGGTGGACAAACAGCTTCCGGGCCGTCTCGGACACGTTCAGGTTGTTCTCAAAGAACTTATAGATGGTGAACAGCGTCTCCTGATCCAGGGCGTCGATGGGATTCTTCTTGAAAACCTCCTGCAGGAACATCTCGCACAGGGTGGTGGGCAGCTGATAGATCAGCCGGCCGATGCCCAGATTCTCATAGCTGATGACATAGCGCTCGGTGTCAAAGACCTTGCCCACCTCGATGGCGATCTGGGCCTCCTTATAGGCCTTGGCCAGATCCCGCAGGTGCAGGGCCAGGGTGCCGATGCCCACGAACACGGTGCTCTCGCCGTCCACCCGCAGGGCCTCCTCGATGGAGGCGGCCACCTTTTCCAGGTCCTTGCCGCAGGCGCCCTCGGGCATCTGGTGGATCAGGGCCACGTCGTCGTCGCCCACGCTCAGCACGAAATCATTCTGCCGGTCCGGGAACATATTCTGCACCACGTCCACGGGAATGGCCTCGGCCCGGTCGTCCACCGGGCGGATGACAAACACGCCCCGGGGCACCTCCGCCGCCACATGCAGCTCCTTGGCCCGCATGTAGATATCGCTGATCAGGATATTATCCGAGATGATGTTCTTAATAAAGGAGCCCTTATCGTGCTTTTCCTCATAATAGACCTTGGCGGCGTTCAGGGCCACGCAGGCCATGGAGCACACGGTGCGTCCCACGCTGTCGTCGCCGCTGGTGAAAACCGCATAGTCAAAGTGGGTGCCCCAGCCGGGCATGGCCTTGAAGGTCTTGCCCTCCATGGTCACGCAGTTGCCCTCCGCCGCGGCGATAGGCTCCACATATTTGGTCCACTTCTTGCCGATACCGGTGAGCTCGCTGCACGCGATCACCGTGCCCTCGGAGTCGATAACGCCGATGGTGCGGTCCGTGGTCTCCTTGAATTGCAGCACAACATTTTGAAAAATTCTTCCAGACATTCTTGTTCCTCCCGCCGATGATTTGGGCTGTGGGTATTTTGTGCAAACTGTCAGGCCGTTACCCCTATTATATCGTCAGAATCACGGATTTGCAAGTATTTTTTTATCTTTTCTACAAATTTCCTGGAAATTTTTTTGCAGTTATGTCGATAAACGCCTCTACCGGCAGTCCGCAAGAGCTTTTTTCTCCTCCGCCGTCAGCATCCGGAAGGCCCCGGGAGCCAGCTCCGGGTCCAGCCGCAGGGGGCCCATGGACAGCCGCTTCAGGTACGTCACCGGCTTTCCCCGGGCCGCCAGCATCCGCTTGACCTGGTGGAACTTTCCCTCCCGAAGGGTCACCAGGCACTCCCCCGGCGACAGAATCTCCAGCCCGGCGGGCAGGCACTCCAGCCCATCCCCCAGGGTCATTCCGGCGGCGAAGGCCGCGGCGTCGGCAGGCTCCAGCGCCCCCTCCACCCGGGCATAGTACACCTTGTCCACATGGGACCTGGGAGCCAGCAGCCGATGGGCCAGGGCCCCGTCATTGGTCAGCAGCAGCAGGCCCTCCGTGTCCTTGTCCAGCCGCCCCACCGGCGACAGGCTCCTCCGCCGCAGCTCCCCGGGCAGCAGGTCCAGCACCGTCTGCTGGCGGCTGTCCTCGGTGGCGGACAGCACCCCGGCGGGCTTGTGCAGCATCACATAGGTGAACCGCTCCGTCTCCACCGGCTGGCCGTCCACGGTGATGGCGGCCGCCTCCGGGTCCACCTTCTCCTCCGCCGTCCGGGCGGTCTGTCCGTCCACCCGCACCCGGCCCTGGCACACCAGCTCCTTTACCTCCCGCCGGGACCACCGTCCGGTCCCGGCCAGGATTTTGTCCAGCCGCTCCATATCTGCACCTCCTGCAATTTCTTCCGTAAGCATAGCATAGTTTTGGGCAAAATGGAATAAGAAATGTACGAGGTGATGGTATGGTGGTATTCATGAAGCGGCGGCAGCTGGCAGCCGCCGCCCTGGGGGTCCTGGCGGCCCTGACGCTACTGTTTGTGATTCCCGGTTGTCAGCGGGACAGCGGCGGGACGGAGCCGGTACAGGCCGCCGACAATGCCGCCCGGGTAGCCTATCTGGAGAGCCTGGGCTGGCAGGTGACGCCGGAGCCTCTGGAGACGCTGAGTCTCCTGCTGCCGGAGGACCTGTCCGCCCATGCGGAGTATGCGGCCCTGCAAAAGGGACTGGGCCTGCCCTTTGACCGGTGCGGCGGCAAGACCGTTACCCGGTATACCTATACGGTGCTGAACTATCCCGATGCTCCCCAGGGGGTCCAGGCAAACCTCTTTGTCTGCGGCGACCAGGTCATAGCCGGGGACATCACATCCCTGGGAGAAAACAGCTTCCGCAAAAGCCTGGAATTTCCCCAATGAAAAAGCCTCCCCGGCGGCGCAGCCGTTGCGCCGTCCGGGGAATTGTGCTATACGAGGAGATACTCCCATGGACATCACGCAATTTGTCATGGCCTACGGCGTGGAGCAGGACCGCCTATCCCCGCCTGCCGCTGACGGCGGAAAACGCCGCCGCCATCCCCTGCCGCCAGGTGCTGGGAGCCTACTCCGTGTCCTTCACCCGGCAGGATTGAATCCCCCGCCCGCCGGTGGGTTTTTCCCCCTTGCAGCCGCCGCCGCTTCGTGGTATAATGTACTGTATTATAGGATGGATAGGTAGTATTTTACGAGAGGAGCATCTGTTAATGCGCGTCATCGACCTGGAAAACATCAATTACGCCATGCGCAACGAGACGCAGTTCGTTTTGCGCTGCGAGGAAGTATTTCACGACAAGATCAGCGCCGCTGCGGCGGCGATCCTGTCCAATCGCCAGGAAAAGCCTGTGGTTGCCCTGACGGGTCCCTCCGGCTCCGGCAAGACCACCACCGCCATGCGGCTTCAGGAATACCTGCAGAATCTGGGCGTCAAGGTGTGCCTGCTGAGTATGGACAATTTCTTCCTGCCGCTGGATAAGCGTCCCCCGGAGGCCACGGACTGGGAGTCCCCCTACTGCGTGGACGTGGACACCCTGCTGACCTGCATCTCCCAGCTGCTGGACGGCATGGAGGCCGATATCCCCTGGTACGACTTCAAAAACGGCGTCACCGGCGGCTATAAGAAGATGCAGGGCGAAAAGGACTGCATCGTCATCGCCGAGGGCATCCACATGCTCAATCCCCTGATCTTCGACAAGCTTCGGGGCATCGCCAACGGCGTGTATGTGGCCCCCCGGACCCGCATCATCACCAACGACGACAGAATCGTCCGCCCCGAGCAGCTGCGGGTGGCCCGCCGCCTGATCCGGGACTATAACACCCGGGGCCACTCCCTGCAGGAAACCGTGGAGCGGGCCGAGAGCGTGGACCGGGGTGAGATCAACTACATCATGCCCCACAAGGGCAACGCCGCCATTCATATCGACACCTTCCACGATTACGAGCCCTGCATCCTGGCCAAATACCTCAACGAGATTCCCCAGTTCCGCCAGGAGCTGACGCCGGAGTACCTGGAAAAGCACGGCCTGACAGACCTGATGAAGGTGGTGGGCGGGGTTCCTCCGCTGCACACCCACTATGTTCCCCGCAACTCCATCGTCCGCGAGTTCGTGGGCGGCAGCTGCTATGAGTATTAAACCTGTCACCTTTTGATCCTTTGAGAGGAGTGGAAATATCATGAAAATCATCACCATCAGCCGTGAATTCGGCTCCGGCGGCCGCGAGCTGGGCAAGCGCCTGGCCGAGGAGCTGGGCATCCATTGCTACGATCACGAGATCATCGAGCTCATCGCCAAGGAGCACGGCTTCGATGAGCGGTATGTGGCCAACATCTCTGAAAAGTGCATCGAGGCCGCCTACCCCACGACCATCGGCCACCGTTTCGCCATGCCCCCGGTGCAGATCATGGACCAGGGCTTCCAGGTAGCCGCCGCCCAGCAGCAGATCATTGAGAACTTCGCCAAGCAGGGGGACTGCGTCATCGTGGGCCGCTGCGCCGACGTGATCCTGAAGGACTATCATCCCCTGAACCTGTTCGTCTATGCCAACGCCGAGTCCAAGATCCAGCGCTGCATCGACCGGGCCCCGGAGGGGGAGCACCTGTCCCGCAATGACATTGCCCGCCGCATGAAGCAGGTGGACAAGAACCGCGCCCAGTACCGTCAGATGTTCGCCGACTCCAAGTGGGGCGCCAAGGAGACGTACCACCTGTGCGTCAACACCTCCGGCCACCAGATCAAGGACCTGATCCCGGGCCTGGCCGCCTTCGTCCGCTGCTGGTACGGCGAAAAGTAAATTGCTTCGGATAAAAATCCCTCCGGTGTAAGCCGGAGGGATTTTTCCCGTTTATTCCATCATTTCCAGAATGCGTCCATAGATCCGCTGGGACAGAGGCAGGGCCTCGTCCAGCAGGATCTGCCCTCGGGTGCGGTACTGGGCGGCGAAGGCCGCGTCCCGGATGCTCCCCAGGTTGATGAGCACGTTCAGCCACGCCCCCTGCACGGCGGACCCCAGATGCAGGGCCGCGCAGCCCAGGTCGCTGGCGGCGCTGGCGTTGGACCGGTCCACCAGCCCATCCGTCAGCCGCAGCGCCTCCAGAGACAGCTCCATCATCTCAAAGGGCGTCTTTGTGCAGCCCTGCAGGGCCTCCTGCATGGCGGCGGCCTGGGCCTCCTTCTCCTGGTCCGTGCCCTTGGGCATGGCGAACACGGCGGACACCGCGTTGAAGGCCTCCGTGTCCCGCTCCATCACGTCCAGGAACCGGTGCTCCAGGTCCCGGGCCTTTTCCAGGGTCTCCCGGGCCAGGCCGTCAAACTCGGCGTACTTCTTCCGTCCCACGGTCAGGGACCCTACCATGGCGGTCAGCGCCGCCCCCAAGGCCCCGGCCAGAGCGGCGGCGGAGCCGCCGCCGGGCGCGGGCGCGTCGGAACCCAGCAGGTCCGCAAACCCCCGCACCGTCAATTCAGCAAGCTGCATAGCGTCCTCCTTATTCCATCCCCACCAGGTGATACTCCATCACCTGCTTGTGGCAGTCGAAGTTTTCCAGCTTCAGATAGTATTCCGCGCAGTCGATCAGCGCCTTGGCCGGGGTCAGACCCACCAGCTCCGTGCCGATGATGCGCACGCCCCACCGGTCTGCCAGGGCCCGGATCATCTCATAGGCGTAGTACAGCGGCGTCCCCTCATAGTTCACCATGTTCATGGACACCTGGGCCACGTTCCGGTCCTCCAGCAGCAGGCCGATGGCCTTGCAGAACTTGAACCCGCCGGAGGAGCCCCGGATGGCCTTGGCAATGGACTTGGCGATCTCCACGTTGTCCGTGTCCAGGTTCACGTTGAAGGCCACCAGCGGCATCCGCGCGCCGATGGCGATGATCCCGGCGGTGGGGTGGATTTTCCGCTGGCCGAAATCCGGTGCCCATTCCGGCTCCAGCAGCTTCTCGGGCATTCCCTCGAACTGCCCCTTCCGGATCTTGGCCAGGTTCACCCGCCCCGGAGCCGTGGCCGACTCCTCATACAGGAAGCTGGGAATCTCCAGCTCCTCCCATATGCGCTGGGCCACCTGCCGGGAAAGCTCCACGCACTCCTCCACGGTCATGTCCATGGTGGGCACAAAGGGGATCACGTCCGTGGCCCCCATCCGGGGATGAGCGCCCTGGTGTTTGGTCATGTCGATGACCTCCATGGCCCGCTTGGCCAGCCGGAACGCCGCCTCGCCGATGCCCTCCGGGGACCCCACCAGCGTGAACACGCACCGGTTGTGGGTGCCGTCGGACTGCACGTCCAGCACCGTGCACCCGGCCACGGCCTGGGCGGTCTCCACCAGGGCGTTGAAGGCGGCCTCGTCCCGCTCCCGGCTGACGCTGAAATTGGGGATGCATTCCACAAGCTTCATCATATGTTTTTTCCTCCCTATCCTCTCTTTTTATGCGCTTCCCGGGACGGGGCCCACAGGCCCCGCCCTGGGGAAAATTTACTGCAGCTCTCCGCAGACGGCCTCCGCCGCCCGGGAAATGGCGTGAGCCTTCACCAGCTCATCCGCCTGCACCATCAGCGGGTGCATCACCACGTCCTGGTCCACCGGCGGGATCGCCTGGCGGATGCGGTCGTACACCGCCCGGGTGGACGGGGACAGTCCGTCCTCGCCCCGCAGCCACGCCGCCTGGGCCCCGGCAAACAGCTCGATGCCCAGCACCTTCTGGCTGTTGTCCAGGATCATCAGCGCCTTCCGGGCGGCGGTGGTGCCCATGCTGACGTGGTCCTCCTGGTTGGCCGACGACGGGATGGAGTCCACCGATGCCGGATGGGCGTATACCTTGCTCTCCGACACCATGGACGCCGCGGCGTACTGGGCGATCATGAAGCCCGAGTGCACCCCGCCGTGCTTCGTCAGGAAGGCCGGCAGCCCCTCGGACAGGGCCGGATTCACCAGCCGCTCCAGCCGCCGCTCCGACACGTTGGCATATTCCGCCAGGGCGATGCCCAGAAAGTCCATGGCCAGGGCCACCGGCTGCCCGTGGAAATTGCCGCCGGAGATGACCTCGTCCTCCTCCGGAAAGATCAGGGGATTGTCGGTAACGGCGTTGATCTCCCGGCTTACCGCGTCCCACACATAGCCGATGGCGTCCCGGCTGGCCCCGTGAATCTGGGGCGTGCAGCGAATGGCGTAGGCATCCTGGACCTTGTCCGGATTCAGGTCGAAGGACAGCCCGCTGCCCTCCAGCAGCCGCCGCAGGTTCTCCGCCGTGGTGATCTGCCCCGGCTGGCCCCGCAGGGCGTGTACCTTGGGGTCAAAGGCCTTCCGGATGCCGTGCAGGGCCTGGCAGGTCATGGCGGCGGCGATGTCCGCCGTTTTGGCCAGGTCCCGGGCGTCATATACCGCCTGGCAGGCGATGGCCGTCATGATCTGGGTGCCGTTGATCAGGGCCAGGCCCTCCTTGGCGGCCAGCTGGATGGTGTCGATGCCGGCGGCGGCCATGGCCTCCCGGCCTGGCATCACCCGGCCCTGATACTCCGCCTCGCCCTCGCCCAGCATCACCAGCACCATGTGGGACAGGGGCGCCAGGTCGCCGCTGGCCCCCAGGGACCCCTTCTCCGGGATGATCGGATGGACCCCCCGGTTCAGCATCTGCAAAAGCGTCTCCATGGTGGACAGGCGGATGCCGGAATTGCCCCGGGCCAGGGCGTTCAGCCGCAGCAGCATAGCCGCCCGCACCACCCGGGTGTCCAGAGGCTCCCCCATGCCGCAGGCGTGGGAGATGATCAGATTTCTTTGCAGCTGGGCCGTCTCCTCCTCCGGCACAAACACCGTGGAGAACTTGCCGAACCCGGTGGTCAGGCCGTATACCACGGCCTTGTCCGCCAGCTTCCGGTCCACATAGGCCCGGGCGGCGTTGATGCGCTCTCTGGCATCCGGCGCGATGGCCACCGTCTCCCCCTGCCGGGAGACGGCGATGACCTGTTCAATGGTCAGGTCGTTTCCGTTGATATAGATCATGTTCCGTTCCTCCTACTCCTCATGCACGATCTGTCCCTTCTTCATCACCGTGCCCACCAGGTTGCTGCCGAACCGATAGCACACATAGTCCAGATCCGGCGCGTTCCACAGCAGCAGATCCGCCTGCTTCCCCGGCTCCACGGAGCCGATGGTTCCGGCCCGGCCGATGGCGGCGGCGGCGTTCAGCGTCACCGCCGTCAGCACCTCCTCCGGTGTCATCCGGTATTTCAGGCACGCGATGTTCATGGCCAGCTGCAGGCTGCTGCCGGGGCAGGAGCCGGGATTGAAATCCGTGGCCACCGCCACCGGGACCCCCGCATTCACCATGTCCCGAACCGGGGCATAGTCCGCCCCCAGATAGAAGCTGGTGGCCGGCAGGCAGCAGGCCACGGTGCCCCCCCGGGCCAGACTCCGGATGCCCTCCGGCGGGCAGACGATCAGATGCTCCGCACTGACCGCGCCCATTTCTCCCGCCAGCTGTGAGCCGCCGATGGCGTCGATCTCGTCGGCGTGGACCTTAGGCCGCAGCCCGTGGCGCAGTCCGGCCTCCAGAATGGTCCGGGACTCCTCCGCCGTAAACACACCCGTCTCGCAGAACACATCGCAGAACTCCGCCAATCCCTCCCGGGCCGCCCGGGGGATCATCTCCTGGCACAGCAGGCGGATGTATGCCTCCCGCCGTCCCCGGTATTCCTCCGGCAGGGCGTGGGCCCCCATAAATGTGGCCGCCAGCTCCACCGGCTGCGTTTCCTTCAGCCGCCGGATGACCCGCAGCTGCTTCATCTCCTGCTCCGGGTCCAGGCCGTATCCGCTTTTCGCCTCGCAGGTGGTAACACCCATCCGCAGCATCTCCGCCAGAGCTTCCGCCGCCTTCTGCGCCAGCTGCTCCTCCGTAGCCGCCCGGGTGGCCCGAACGGTGGAGAGAATGCCGCCGCCCTGGGCCAGAATATCCAGATACGGCACGCCCCGGAGCTTCTGCCCCAGCTCATTCTGCCGCCACCCGCCGAAGATCAGGTGTGTATGGGCGTCCACCAGTCCCGGGGTCACCAGCCGTCCCCCGGCGTCGATGACCCGGTCGCCCTCCGCCGGAGCAGGGGTCCCCTGCCCCACGGCGGCCACGGTCTCGCCATGTAGCTCCACCCAGGCGTTCCGCAGCAGCGTCACGTCTCCCTGCTGCGTGCCTCGCCGGGCGGAATGGCCCCGGGGCGTGGCCAGCAGGCCGATGTTCGTAATGTAGGTACCCATGGTCCCTCCTTACCGGGCCCCGTGGAGCACGGCGGCGATGATGTCGTCGTCCTCCGGCGCGGCATAGGGCAGGGTGATATGATCCTGCCCCGCATACAGGCGGTTATACTCCATGGCCGTGGTGACGGCGTTGTCGTTCCGGGCCCAACTGCGCCGGGCCACACCCACCATGGTGTCCCAGGGCATACTCATACGCAGGATGGTGTCCACCCGCTCCGAGCCGTCCAGCACCATGCCGAACCCGCCGTTGATGGACTTGCCGATGCCCACGCCGCCGCCGTTGTGCAGGGCGATGAGGCTCATGCCCCGGGCGGCGTTGCCGGCATAGCACTGGGTGGCCATGTCCGCCATGATGTTGGAGCCGTCCTTGATGTTGGAGGTCTCCCGGAAGGGGGAGTCCGTTCCGCCGGTGTCGTGGTGGTCCCGGCCCAGCATCACGGGGCCGATCTCGCCGTTTCGCACCATCTCGTTGAATTTCAGGGCGATGTTCATGCGTCCCATGGCGTCCTGATACAGGATGCGGCACTGGGTGCCCACCACCATGCGGTTGCGCTTGGCGTCCCGGACCCACACATAGTTGTCATAGTCCTGATACCGCCGGTTGTTTTCCAGGATATACGCCGCGGCGGCGGCGTCGGTCTTGTCCAGATCCTCAGGCTTTCCCGACAGGCAGCACCACCGGAAGGGCCCGTAGCCGAAGTCGAACAGGCACGGCCCCAGAATGTCCTCCACATAGGAGGGGAACACGAATCCGTCCAGGTCGTTTTCGCCGTTGCGGCACACGTCCCGCACTCCGGCGTCAAACACGGCCTTCAGGAAGCTGTTGCCGTAGTCGAAGAAATACGTCCCCCGGTCGTGGAATTTGCAGATCATCTCATAATGCCGCCGCAGGGATTTGTCCACCAGCTTCCGGAACTTCTCCGGGTCATGGTCCAGCAGCTCCGTCCGCTGGGCGAAGGTCAGCCCCTGGGGGCAGTATCCGCCGTCATAGGGGACGTGGCAGGAGGTCTGGTCGCTGAGCAGGTCCACGTGCACATCGTTTTTGTACAGGTATTCCAGCAGGTCCACCACGTTGCCGTGATAGGCGATGGCGCAGGGGGTCCGGTCCGCCAGGTGCCGCCGGGCCATGGCCAACGCCTCCTCCAGGCTGTCGGTGCGCTGGCTGACCCACCCCTGGGTATACCGGGTCTCGATGCGGGAGTCGTCCACCTCCGCGATAATGGACACGGCCCCGGCGATCTCCGCCGCCTTGCCCTGGGCCCCGCTCATGCCGCCCAGGCCAGCCGACACAAACAGCCGCCCGGCCAGGTTCCCATCGGCGGGGATCCCCAGCTTCAGCCGCCCGGCGTTGAGCAGGGTGTTGAAGGTCCCGTGGACAATGCCCTGGGGCCCGATATACATCCAGCCGCCTGCCGTCATCTGGCCGTAGTTGGCCACCCCCAGGGCGGCGGCGCGGTTGAAGTTCTTCTGGTCGTCAAAGGTCCCCACCATCAGGCCGTTGGTGATGATGCACCGGGGCGCCAGCTTATGGCTGTGGAACAGCCCCAGGGGGTGGCCGGACATGACCACCAGGGTCTGCTCGTCCGTCATGACCTCCAGATATTTCTTGATGAGCCGGTACTGCATCCAGTTCTGGCACACCTGCCCCGTCTCGCCGTAGGTCACCAGCTCATAGGGGTACAGGGCCACGTCGAAGTCCAGGTTGTTGTCCATCATCACCTGGAAGGCCTTGGCCTCTATGCAGTTGCCCCGATACTGGTCAATGGGCTTGCCGTGAAGCGCGCCCTCCGGCCGGAAGCGATATCCGTAGATCCGGCCATGCTCCTCCAGCTCCCGGGCAAACTCCCTTGCCATCTGCAAATGATGGTCCGGGTGGATGTACCGCAGGGCGTTGCGGATGGCCAGCGCCTTGTCTGCCTGGGACAGATGCGCCTCCCGCCTGGGGGCCCGGCGGATCCCCTCCCGGAAGGTGGGATATGGGGGCAGGTCGTAATCCAATTTCACCGTCATTGCGTTGTCAACATCATAAAATGCCATAAGCTGCCTCCTGTCTTTGTTGAATATTTCCTGATTATCTATTATATTCAATTGCGGCGAATCTGTCAATTCAGCAAAAAGAAGTGATAATTTCATGTTTCATTTGGTGCTTTTCAATAATTTCTCTCCAAAAACCCATCTCAATGTACCGGGACAGCCAAATCCTGAACCCCCAGCGCCCCAGGCTTTACTGCACTGCCTGAATACACACACTTTCGCGGATAAAATTTTTCGTAATCATTTGTTACCGTCTTGTAACGGAATGTACCTTGATTCCCCGGCGGCAGTTCTCTACAATATCAGACAGAATCGTTTATAGGGGGATCGCATCCATGAAAAAAAAGACCATCGCCGCTCTGGCGGCAGGCGGAGCTCTGCTGCTGGCAGCCGCCGTCATCGGCGTTCTGAGCCTTGCAAAGGGCTATTTTATCCTCACACCGCCCACTCACATCCAGCTCAACGGCCCGTCCGAAGAACGCATCGCCGCCTTCGCTGCCTACACGGACCCCGGCGCCCAGCTGCTGCGGGGCGGCAACCGCACCGATACCGCCGTCACCGTGGAGGGCCGGGTGAACACCGAGGTCCCCGGGGACTATACCCTGACGTATCAGGCGGAGTACCGGGGGCAGCGCTACACGGCCCGCCGTCTGGTGCGCGTGGAGGACCGGGAGGCCCCGGAGCTGACGCTGGCCGGGGATACGGAGGTCACCGTCTCCCGCTTTGACCTGTTCCAGGACCCGGGAGCCGCCGCCCGGGACCGCTGCGACGGTGATCTCACCGCCTCTATCCGGGTAACGGACCAGGAAAGCGGCGACATCCACGTTCTCACCTACACCGTCACCGACAAGGCCGGAAATACCGCCACTGCCACCCGTCGGGTGACGGTCCGGGACGTGGTAGCCCCGGTCATCACGCTGTCCGGTCAGCGGGAGCTGTTCGTTCCCCTGGGCGGTACACTCAAGGATCCCGGAGCCACGGCCCAGGATGACGCCGACGGCGACCTGACCGCAGCCATCCGCCGGGCCGGCACTGTGGACACCTCCGTTCCCGGGGTCTATACCCTGACCTATACCGTGTCCGACAAGGCGGGCAACACTGCCTCTGCCACCCGCCAGGTGTCCGTATATGAAAATACCACCACCGGCTCCAGTCCCGTCTACCTGACCTTCGATGACGGCCCCAGCGACCGGGTGACGCCCCGGGTGCTGGACACTCTGAAGTCCTATAACGTCCGCGCCACCTTCTTCATCGTCAACTACGGCGAGTCCGGTAAGGCTCTGATCCGCCGGATGATCGACGAAGGGCATACCGTGGCCATTCACGGCTACTCCCACGATTACGCTGCCATTTATAAGAGCGACGAGGCCTTCATGCAGAACATCTATCGTCTGCGGGACCGGCTCCGTTCGGATTTCGGGTATGAAGCCGCCATCATCCGCTTCCCCGGCGGCAGCTCCAACACCGTCAGCCGCCAGTACAGCGTGGGCATCATGAGCCGTCTGGCCCAGCGGGTCCAGGCGGAGGGCTTCACCTATTTTGACTGGAATGTGTCCAGCGGCGATGCCGCCGGTACCCCCGCCTCCTCCGGCCAGATCTATAACAACGTCACCTCCGCCCTGCGCCATGGCCGCAGCAACGTGGTGCTGATGCACGACGCCGGGGCCAAGGGTACCACCGCCGACGCCCTGCCGGATATCATCCGCTATTGCCTGGCCAATGGCTACAGCATCCAGCCCATCACCCCCGCCACCAAGCCCGTCCACCACGGCATCGCCAACTGAATACGCCAGGAGCCCGGCTATCGATTGATGCACAGCCGGGCTCCCGGACATTCTTCGGCAAAGCTCCCAAAAACAGCGCTTTCAGTCTGTTAAATCCTCCAAATATGCAATTCCCGCGTAAATGTGCGTTGCAGAATGGATGGTGCGGTGTTTATGCTGGTAGGGGAGTGTTAGCTGCTCCATCCAAGAACGGAGGCTTCACCATGAGAAACAGAATCAGGCTTTTGGGGGGGAAGGAAACCGAAATCTTCCACCTGGACAACCAAGTGGGGGCCATCGCCTTCATTCCCGTCCTCAACGTGATCTATTACCTTGTGACGTTGGTCACAGCCAGAGGGCGCAGATTCGCCCTCTTTCTGGAGACCGTCCTTCTGCTGGCCATCGGCAGTCTGCTGATCCGCTTATCAACCGGGTGGCTCCTTGGCGCGGTGTTTGCCCACGTTCTGACGTGCATCGGCATCGGCATCCAGCAGCAGCTGCTGGACGCCTCCCCCGACTCCCGGAAGAAGCTGGGATATATCATTCTGTTTTCCGCGGTATTTGTGCTGGCCATGCTGGCGATCGCATTTGCAGGCCGGAATGCGCAGAACAAAATGCAGCCGGTCTGCCAGGAGGCCCTGGAGGCTCTGACCCACCGGGACGCGGAACGCTGGCAATCCTGCCTCCACCCCACCAAGGCGGCGGATGAGCTGCGGGACATGGACGCCTTTTTGTCCGAGCTGAGTATCCCCCTGCACGGCGATTGGCAGCTGGAGCGTATGACGGGCCACGAGACGGAGATATCGGACAAGGACCACTACACCACCGCCGAGTTTCGCGCATCGGCGGATGGCCGGACCTACCGGATCACGATCACCCACCTGCGCAGCTACGAAGGGTCCGGTATCGTGGACTTCACAATTCGCCCGGACTGAAATTCCGTTGAAAAATGAATCCGCGCAGTGCACCGGCACATGAAGCCGGAGGGCCACTGCAAAAAGCAGCGGCGGCACGAAAGTGCCGCCGCTGCGCTGTTCTTCTTATCGCCGAATATCCAGGTCCGCCGTCACCTGGTAATAGTCGCAGGCGTGGGCGGTATAGCCGGTGACATAGCTGCGGGAGATCATGTTCATCTCCAGGAAGGAGCAGAACACATAGGCGTTGTCGTCCAGAATGGCCTGCTGCAGCCGGACGGCCAGCTCACTCCGGCGGGCGGTGTCGAACTCTCCGGCCAGCCGGCTGACCATTTCGGTCACCTCCGCATTGTCATACCCGCCGAAGTTATAGCTCATCCCCGGCACACAGCAGGAGGTGAAGAAATACTGGGGGTCCCCGGAGGGGGCGGTGACCATGGCGGAGGCGTACACGTCCCAGCTGTTCAGGTCCGCCAAAAACTCCCGGCGGTTGGCCGTGCAGTTGATGTCCACCTCCATGCCGATGTCCTTCAGGGTGGCCTGGGCTGACTCCGCCAGCAGGGGAAGCTCCTGGCGGCTGGGATAAGTCAGCCAGCGGACGGTCAGCTTCACGCCGTCCTTCTCCCGGATGCCGTCGCCGTCGGTGTCCCGCCATCCGGCGGCCTCCAGCACCTGCCGTGCGCCCTCCGGGTCATAGCCCTCGGTGGTCACGTGCTCGCCGCCGAAGCTGGAAAAGCCGTCCGGGAAAGCGCCGGTGCCCACGACCCCGTGGCCGTCCAGCAGAGCCGTCACGAAGCCCTGCTTGTCAATGCCCATGGCGATGGCCTTGCGGACGGCGGGGTCCTGCATTACGGGGCTGGTCATGTTCATGGAGGCAAAGAAAGCCCGGGAGGTCTGGATGGCCGAGAACTGATAGTCGTCGTTTTCGAAGTTGGGATACGCCTCATAGGCCATGCCGTAGGCCGCGTCGATGTTCCCGGCCTGCAGGGCCGCCGACAGGGTGTCGCCGTCGGAGATGGTGCGGATGGTCAGCTTGTCCAGCTTGGGACTGCCGTTCCAGTAGTTTTCGTTTTTGGTGAGGGTCAGGTGGTCGTCCGTGACCAGCTCCTGCACCGCATAGGGGCCGGTACCGGCCACGATGCCCTTCTCAAAGTCGCTGGCGTCCACGTCGATGATGCAGCCGTAGGGGTCCCCCAGATAGTTCATCAGGGCGGGATTGGGCTGGCTGGTGACGATGGTCAGAGTCTGGCCCTCCGCCTGCATATCGGCGATCTTCGTATCGCCGGGAGCACGGTCGTGGTTTTCCAGCAGGTGCTCCAGGCACTGCTTCACCGCCGCCGCATCCATCTTCCGGCCGCTGGAGAAGGTGACATCGTCCTGCAGAACGATGGTCCAGGTCCGGTCGCCGTCGTTGCTCCAGGACTTGGCCAGCCACGGCTCCAGCTCCATGGAGTCCGTATACCGCACCAGGGTCTCGCCGATGCCGTAGCGGATGCAGGCCCAGCCGTTATAGGTCCGGTGGGGATCCACGGTCTCCTCCCAGTTTTCGGAGTTGAAGGTGGTGTCGCCGATGACCATGGCCTTCTCCCCGGTCTCCGGCGCGGTATTCCCGCAGCCGGCCAGAAGCGTCAGCACCAGGCTCAGGGCCGTCAGCAGCAGAAGCGCTCTTTTTCCTCTCATCTCTCTTGTTTCCTTTCTGTTTTTCTATATCACAGCACGCTGTCGATCAGGTGCCGGGTATACACGTGCTGCGGGCGGCAGATCACCTCATCCGGCGTCCCCTGCTCCACGATTTCGCCCCGGTGCATCACCAGCACCCGGTGGCAGAACTGCTGCACCAGGGAGATGTCGTGGCAGATAAACAGGATGGCCAGGTCTCCCTCCAGGCCGCGCAGCAGGTCCAGGATCTCCTTCTGAACGGTGACGTCCAGGGCCGAGGTGGCCTCGTCGCAGATCAGCACCTTCGGCCCCATGGCCAGGGCCCGGGCGATGGCCGCCCGCTGGCACTGCCCGCCGCTGACCTCATGGGGATAGCGCCTGGCAAGCTCCCCCGGCAGACCGCAGCGCTCCATAAGGCGCACCGCCTCCTGCCGGGCCTCCCGGCGGGACAGGCCGCGCAGGCTCTCCCCCACCCCGTCCCCTAAGGTGCGGCGGGGGTCGAAGGACTCCGCCGGGGTCTGGAACACCATCTGTATCTTCCGGTACACCCGGCGCAGGTCCCGGCCGGTGACGGAGGTGATGTCCTCCCCGTCCAGGAGGATACGCCCTCCGTCGGCGTCCAGCAGCCGGGTGACGAGGTTGGCCACGGTGGTTTTCCCGCTGCCGCTTTCGCCGATGATCCCCAGGCGTTCCCCGGGCCGCAGGTCAAAGCTGACGCCGTTTACGGCCGTCTGCTTCCCCTGTCCCGGGCGGGAGAAGGTTTTGGTCAGCTCCCGAACAGACAGGATCGGTTCCATTTCACGCCCTCCTCAGCTTCGGCACGGCCTCCAGCAGCCGCCGGGTATAGTCCGCCCGGGGCTGCCGCAGCACCTGCCGGGTCTCTCCGGCCTCCACGATTTCGCCGCGGCGCATTACCAGCACCCGGTCTGCCATGGCGGCCACCAGCCCCAGATTGTGAGACACCAGCACCACGGCCGTTCCGAAGCTCTCCCGCACCAGAAGCAGCTCCTCCAGGACCTGCTTCTGGGCGGACACGTCCAGGGCGGCGGTAGGCTCATCCGCCAGCAGCACCCGGGGCCGCAGCAGCATAGCCGCCGCAATGCCCACCCGCTGCTGCATCCCGCCGGACAGCTCAAAGGGATAGCTATTCAGGATACGGGGGCCGTCCTCCAGGCCCAGCCGGTCCAGCAGCGCCCCGGCCTGCTGCCGGAAGGCCCTCTTATCCATCGGGCCGTGGGCCCGCATCATTTCGTATAGCTGATCTCCCACCCTGCGGACCGGGCAGAAGGCGCTGCCCGCGCTCTGGAAGATCATGCCCAGCTCCGGGCCGTTCAGCCGCCGCCGGGCCCGGTGGGACAGGTCCGGAAGATTCTCCCCCTGATAGAGGATCTTTCCCCCGGTCACCAGGCCCCCGGGGCCCAGCAGACCCATGGCGGCCCGGAGCAGGGTGGATTTGCCGCAGCCGCTCTCCCCTACCACGCCCAGGATTTCCCCGGCATGGAGGGTAAAGCTCACGCCGCGCACCGCCCGGACGCCGCCGTAGCACACGTCCGTCTGCCGGTATTCCAAAAGCGCCTCCATGGACTCACCTCCCCCGGTTTTTGGGGTCCGCATAGTCCCGGACGGCGTCCCCCAGCAGATTGAAGATCATCACCGACACGAAAATGGCGATTCCCGGGGAAAAGGTGATCCACGGCGAGGTGGTCATCAGGCTGCGGGCATCGCTCATCATGCTGCCCCACTCGGCGATGGGAGGCCTGGCCCCCAGGCCCAGAAAGCTCAGAGCCGCCAGCTCCATCATCATGGTGCCGATATCCAGCACGGTCGTCACCAGAATGGGGCCCAGGATATTGGGCAGCATATGCCGCAGCAGAAGCCCCGCCGTGCCGCTGCCGGAGAGCCGCGCCGCCTGCATCCAGGGGGCCTCCCTTCGGGCCAGGGTCTGGCTGCGGGCCAGCCGGGCATATTTGGGCCAGGACACGGCGGCCAGCGCCAAAATGGCGTTGTGCAGCCCGCCCCCCAGGGCCCCGGCCACCGCCAGGGCGAACACCAGCCCGGGAAAGGCCAGAAATATATCGGATACGCGCATGAGCACCGCATCCGCCCATCCGCCGAAAAAACCGCCGCAAAGGCCCACGGCGGTGCCGAGCACAGTGACCGCCGCCACCAGCAGCAGCGTGGAGAAAATGCTGGTGCGGCTCCCCACGATGACCCGGGACAGCATATCCCGGCCATAGCGGTCCGTCCCCAGCAGATGCTCCGCCGAGGGAGGGGCCTTGGCCTGGCTCAGGTCCTGCAAATAGGGGTCATAGGGGGTCAGATACGCGGAAAACGCCGAAAACAGAATCAGCAGCAGGGCCAGGATCCCGAAAATCACCAGCCGGGTCCTGACGCCGCGCCGGATGGATGGCTGTCTCATTCCCGGCTCACCCCCAGTCGGATCCGCGGATCCAGCGCGTGGTATAAAAGGTCCGTGACCAGGTTCACCGCCACATAGATCACGGCCATCCACACCACATAGGCCTGGATCATGGGATAATCCCGCATGGTGATGGCTTCCACCGCCAGCTTGCCCACGCCGTCCCACTGAAAAATGCTCTCGATGATGGCCGTGCCCCCCAGCAGACTCCCTACGGACAGGGCCAGCAGGGTGAGGATGGTCAGCATGGCGCACCGGAGCACGCTTCCGCCCAGGATGACCCCCTCCCGGACGCCCCGGGCCCGGGCGCCGGTGACGTAGTCCCGGTTCAGCTCCTCCAGCACGGCGGCCCGGACCTGGCGCATATACTTGGCGGACATGGCGATGGCCAGCGTCAGGGTGGGCAGAACGGCGCTGCGCAGGGAAATCCCCTCCGACAGCACCGGCAGCAGCCTCCACCGGATGGAAAACACCTGCATCAACAGCAGAGCCACGAAGAAATTGGGCAGGGCGTTGCCGATGAAGCTGCAGAATCGCAGGAAATAGTCCGTGAACCGGTCATGGCGCACGGCGGCCAGGATGCCCAGCGGCACCGACAGCAGCACCGTGGCCGCCACGGACAGGGCCGTCAGCAGCAGGGTGGCCGGCAGCTTGGACACGAAGGTGCCGAACACGTCCCGGCCGGACACATAGCTTGTGCCCATGTCGCCGGTCAGCAGCTCCCCCAGCCAGGAGAAATACTGGCTCAGAAACGGCCGGTCCAGTCCCAGCTCCGCCCGCTTGGCGTCGATGATCTCCTGGGACACCGCCCCCTTGTCGCCGTACAGCTCGGTGATGGCGTCGCTTCCGGCCAGGCGCATCATGGCGAAGGACAGAAACGTGACGCCCAGCAGCACCGGGATCAGCTGCAGCAGCCGCTTGAGAATATATCGCCTCATGCCGCCACCTTACTGCGGCAGGGGACACTTCCGGGCCTCCACCAGGAACATGGGGGTGGAGGCGTTGTTGATCCGCTCCTCCCTGGTCCAGACCTGCCGCCAGATCTCGGTGTCCGCCGCCTGCAGCCCCAGGCCCCGCAGGACCCCCAGGTCCCAGCCCGGCCGCATACGGGCCGACAGCGGCGCCTGCCGGGCGATGGCCTCCATGGCGGACACATCCGTTCCCGCCGTCTCGTCCCGGACGTCGGAGGCCCACAGGTTCTCCCGGTCCCGGGCATGGGCCTGCTCCGCCCCCCGGTCCCACAGATAGCGGTACCAGTTGGCGTCGAAGTTCAGCAGCACCCCGCCGGGCTTCAGCACCCGGGACCACTGGCCATAGGCCCGCTCCGGGTCCCGGAGGTTCCAGGTCACGTTCCGGGTGACCACCACGTCGAAGGAGTCCGCCGGAAAGGTCAGCTCCTCGGCGTTCATCTGCCGGAAGCGGATGCACCCGGCCAAAGCCCCGGCGTTGCGCCGGGCCTCCTCCAGCATGGAGGCCGTGTAGTCCACCGCCGTCACCTGATAGCCCAGCTCCGCCAGAATGATGGCAAAAAAGCCCGGCCCGGTGCCCACGTCCAGCACCCGGATCTCATCCGGGCGCTTCCCGGGGTGGTTTCCGGCGATTTTCCCGGCGATCACGCCCCGCCACACGGCCTTCTGATCGGTGGCCAGCTCCTCCTGGTTGACGGCGGAGTAGCCGGAGGCCCGATGGGTCCAGTAGTGGATATTTTCTTCCTCATAGGTGGCAAATGTACGCATGATGTGCTCCTCTCTTTCCGTCAGGGCTTCCGGGCCGCAATGCCGAACATGGGCGCGTGCTCCAGGTCCAGGGGCCCCAGGATCCGCCGCCCCACCCGGGGGTCCACCCGGCAGTCCGCAAAGCCGATGCCCTCCAGCACCTCCCGGTCCCAGGCCGGGCGGGCCCGGCCCACGTCCATGGTCAGGGTGATCTCGTCGTTTTCCCGCTGCAGCCGGTCGGTCATGCCCACATGGCCATAGGGGCTGTCCGCCGGCACCCGGCGGTTCTGGGTGCTGCGGCTGCGGACGTTGGCGGCGTAGTCCGCGTCGAAGTTCAGCAGCACCCCGCCGGGCTTCAGCACCCGGAACCACTGGCCATAGGCCCGCTCCGGGTCCGGCAGCGTCCAGGTGAGGTTCCGGCTGATAACGGCGTCAAAGCATCCGTCCTCATAGTCCAGAGCCTGGGCGTCCATCTCCCGGAACGTGATGTCCAGCCCCCGCTGGGACGCCAGGGCCCGGGCCTCCTCCAGCATGGCCGGGGTCAGATCCACCCCCTCCACCCGGTGTCCGGCCTGGGCCAGCAGCACCGCGAAAAAGCCCGTCCCCGTTCCGACATCCAGAATTTTTAGTTTTCCGTTTTCCGGTAAGTGCTTTTCCAATTCCCGGAACCACTTCCGGCCCATCTCGTCCTCCAATTCGTTTCTCCGGACGGTTCCGAAGTCGTGGGACCGCTGGGTCCAGTAGCGCTGCACTCTCTTTTCCAATTCCGAAATCATGGCCATGCTTCCTTTTCTGGTTTCCGTTTGCGGCTATGGTGCGCCGCATTTTTCTCTATTGTAGCGGATTCCGCCCCGCCGCGGAAGCCTCCCCGGGGGATAAAATTTCAGGAATTTGAAGCAGCGGGATTGTTCCGCAGCGCCCTGAAATCGGAAAAATGCTGCGGCCAAAAGCCGCAGCATTTTTTCGATTTCATCACTCCGCCCGCTGAAGGGAAGACGAGAGCACCTCGTCTATCACCGGAATAGACGGCGCCGCGCCGGGACGGGACACGGCGATGGCCGCCGCCCGGGAGGCCAGGTCCAGGCATTCCCCCTCCGGCCGGCCCTGGGCCATGCAGGCCACAAAGTAACCGGTGAAGGTGTCCCCGGCAGCGGTGGTGTCCACCGTCCTCGTGCGATAGATCCCCTGCCGGAGCCGCCGCAGGCCGTCGTCATACACGCAGCCCCGGCTGCCCAGGGTCAGCAGCAGACGGCACCGGGGCCATCTCCGCCGCAGGGTATCCAGAATCTCCGTCTCATCGGAGCAGCCCGCCAGGGCCGCGCCCTCGATCTCGTTGAAGATCAGCAGCCACGCCTGGTCCAGAGGAAGGTCCCCGATGTGTTCGTCAATGGGCGAGGGGTTGAACACGATGCGCATCCCCCGCCGGGCCGCCTGCTCCATGATATAGGGCAGGCCGTTGATCTCGTTTTGCAGGATGAGATAGTCCCCGGCCTGAAAATGCTCCAGCGCCCGGTCTGTCTCCTCATGGGTGATCTCCTGATTGCTGCCGCCAAAAAGCAGAATGCAGTTCTGCCCGGCGGGATCCACCTGAATGACGGCATGGCCGCTGGGACCATCGCCGACGGACACGAAGGCGGTGTCCACGCTGCTGTCCCGCAAGGCATCCGTCAGAACGGCTCCGTCACGGCCGACCCTTCCGGCATGACTGACCGCGCCTCCGGCGCGGGCGGCGGCGATGGACTGATTGAGCCCCTTGCCGCCGCAGTGGACGGTGCGGCTGGCAGAGCTCAGGGTCTCCCCCGCCTGCACAAAATGGGGCACCTGATAGACAAGGTCCAGATTCAGCGAGCCATAGCTGAGAATGCGTGCCATACGCTCCTCCTTATGCCTGCTTCTTCCGGCCGCTGAGCAGCTTGCGCAGCAGGGGCCAGCACAGGGACACCAGAGCCAGCACCAGGAAGAAAATGCAGATGGGACGGGTGAAGAAGATGGACGCGCTTCCCTGGCTCAGCAGCAGGGACCGGCGCAGATTGCTTTCCGCCAGGGGCCCCAGGATCAGCGCCAGCACAATGGGTGCAATGGGAATCTCCAGCTTCAGGAAGAAGTAGCCCACCACGGCGATCAGCAGCATAGCGCCCACGTCGAACATATTGTTCCGCAGGGCATAGGAGCCCAGGATGCACAGCACAAAGATGATGGGGGTCAGGATATAGGGCTTGATCTGGATGACCTTGATAAACAGGCGCACACCCAGCAGGCCCAGCAGGCCCGCGATGATGCCCTTGAGCATATTTTTGCCGGAAATGCTGGCAATGATGGTAAGGCCAAACACGGCCAGGCAGAAATACTCCGGCGGGCCGAACTTCAGCGCCAGCTTGGCCAGCTGGGGTGCCACGCAGATCAGCACCAGTGCGCTGATGGTGCCGCCGATCCAGGAGGCAAAGGTGGACAGGCCGATGGCCCGGCCGCCCTCGCCCCGGGCGGTGAACTGCCGGCCCTCGATCATGGTGGCGGCCGAGGCCGGCGTGCCGGGTGTGCCGATCAGGATGGCGGTGATGGAGCCGCCGTAAATCGCGCCGAAGGAGATGGCCAGCAGTATGGAAATACCGGCCGCGGGGTCCATGCCATAGGTAAAGGGCAGCAGCAGCGTCACGCCCATCACCGAGGTCAGGCCCGGCATTGCGCCGATCATGATGCCGCCCATAGTACCGGCGATCATCATCAGAAGATACTGAGGAGACAGCAGCTCACCCAGCGCTGTAATTACTCCCATATAAACCTCCGTTCTAACTCATATCAGCCCAACAGGCCGGAAAGGATTCCGTTGGGCAGAGGGACCTTCAGGAACATACCGAAGATGGCATACAGCACCACAGGCGCCAGGATCGACACGGCCAGCATCAGCGGCCACGCCTTTTTGAACGGCTCGTTGAGCAGCAGGGCCATCATCACGAACACGACCCAGATGCTGTCCAGCACGAAGCCAAGAATTTTCAGCAGAACAAAATAGACCACGGCGGCGGCAATGCCGATCAGCAGCTTCTTGCTGAACAGCTCCGCTTTTTCACTGCCGCCCTTGCGGAGCTCCTGGATGATCAGAAGGACGCCGCACACTGCCAGACCCACGCAAACGGCCTTGGGGAAAGCGCCGGGGCCGATCTCCGTCTGACCCGGCAGCATCTTGAAGGTATCGGCGTAAAAGAAGAAAAATGCGGCAACCGCTAGCTGACGCTGCAATCTGGGACTGGTATCACAGAGCAAAGGCGACAGCGAAGCCCCCGGCACGACAGGGAGGTTAAGCTATACCTTCCGGTAAAGCTCTGCGTCTTTGCGTCTGGCTCTTTTGAAATGAATTTTGACGGTATCCTTATTTCAGCAGTTTTTCGTAAGTGAAGTTTCCAGCAGCCCTCTTCACAAGCAATATAGCAAGTGCTGCCAGAACAATACCCACTCCCCAGGGAAGTCCTGCGCTGATTAGAATAATGCCCGTAAATTGTCCAATGAGCAAAGCGAGGATCGGAAAAATCAGGAATACTGCCCGCTGCTGTGCTTCTTCGATAGTCTGTGCCTTTGCAGAACTCCGCACAGTTACAGCAATTGCAACCAGAGAGATCGCCGGTGCGATCAAAAGCATGATCGCCAGCCAACTCGCTGCGGGAAGGAGCAGATTACCGGTCAGGAAAAAGGATTCCAGCTCCATTACCAGCAGCATGGCAGCAAACGAACTAAAGGAAATCATCATTCCAACCGAGAAGCCTGCCAGTATTTTGGATTGGAATAACTGCCCCAGCGAGAGCGGAGAATACAACAATGTTTCTAAGGTGTGCTTTTCTTTTTCGCCCACGAAGGAGCTTGCCGCCATGACAGACGATGCCATGATCGGGATGATCAGAAAGAAGGATGGCATGATTTGATTCAATATCAGGCTAAAAATTTGCTGTTGCTGGCTGTACTCCCCATTGGGAGCAGGCAGCATATCCAGTAGTTTCTGAAAATCTGAGGCAGCATCGGGAGCAAATGATATTACAAACACAAAAATGGACGGCAAAGCAATGGTAAGCACAATCGGTACGATAAGAAGAACCGTGAAAACCTGCTTATTTGATGTAACGCTTCGCATATCCTTTTTAATTAAGGCGAATTGTCCAATATTCATGTGTTTTCACGCTCCGTTTCCGCATGTTCCCGGTCGATCAGAGAAAAGTAGATTTCTTCCAATGACATCTGTTGTTCCGATACATGATACAAATCGCCACCGGCCTCTACAATTCTTTTTACAATGAGCGGGATGTCATGCTCTGAGGTCACTTCCATATCATAGACGTGATCTCCAATTTCCTGATATATCATGTCCTTTGGCATACGGCTTGCTTTTATCCGTACCTTAGTATTCTGGCAGGCCATAGATCGCAGTTCTGTAATATCTCCTGCGGCAAATAAGCGTCCCTTATTCATAAGTCCGTATGTCGTACAGATTTCCTGCGCATACCGAAGCTGATGCGTACAAAGAAATACTGTGATCCCTTCGGCAGCCTGCTCCTGAATCAGAGAATTCACATTCTGAGCGCTTTCAGGGTCAAGGCCGGAAGTAGGCTCATCCAGAAACAAAATCTGCGGACGGTGAAGTAATGCTCTGGCCAAAGAAAGCCGCTGGCGCATACCAGTAGAATAAGTGGCCAGCTTGCGATCCATCACGTCTGCCAGTTCCAGTCGCTGTAAGAGCAGTTTTGCTCTATCTGCACATTCCGAACGGCTCATGCCAAAAAGAGTGCCGTAAAATTGCAGATTCTCCAAAGCCGTCATGTGATCGTACATTTGGGCATGTTCTGTTACTACGCCGACCTTTTCATGCAGCTGTTCCGGGTTTTGAGTGGGGTCAATTCCCAGCACCTGACATTTGCCACTCGATGGGGTCAGCATACCGCAAAGCAGTTTCACGGTCGTGGTTTTTCCCGCTCCGTTTGGCCCTAAGAACCCGAAAATCTCTCCCTGATTCAATGAGAACCTGATGCCATCAACCGCAACGGTTCCTCCAGAAAAGGTTTTTGATAATGCTTCTACGGTAATTGCTTTCATCTCATATTTCCCTCTATGTGGTCGTCTGCTGTGTTCAGTTCGAGATTCATCAGGTCAAAATCAATATATTCTCCATTGATTTTGAAAAAATGGGGAAACGTACACAGCTTCCGAAAGCCATATTTTTCATAAAGTCTGATGGCGCGGGCGTTGCTGCTGCGCACCTCCAGATTCAACTGCTCAAAGCCGTTTTCCTTGGCGAAGGCAAGAATTGCTTCCGTCAGCGCAGACGCCGCGCCGCAGCCCCACCACGCTTTTTTCAGGCTGATACCAAACTCTCCGCGATGGCTCATGCGCCGAGGCTTGCGGTTCAGACTTGCCGTGCCGATGATCTCGCCATATACCTTGGCGAGATACTGCACATTGTCCGCTGATTCGCACTGCGCACGCAGATAGTCTTGTTCCGTTTCAAGGTCGAGCGGCACTCCCTCCGCACCGAAGCTGAGATTTTCGGTTTCGCCGCCCACGATTTTCAGATAATCCAAGAGTGCCGCGGCATCCTCTGCCCGTGCGCGCTCTATGGCAAACAAGCTGTTATTCATCTTCAGGACTTCCTTTCTTCGTATTGGCTGGCTGCATCATCCGCGAAGCCCCGCCGCCTGCATGATGGTCTCGACCGGCTCTACCGGGTCGCTGCCCCAAGTAACTTCCACAACTTCACACCCGGCGCTGTCCAGCAGTTCCCGTGCTTCGTCGGTCAGAAGTTTCCGGTAGGCTTCGTCCACCAGCTCCAGCTTTTTCAGGCAGTCAGTCAGGTCATTATTCTTTGCGGCCAGCCATGTGGAGGCGGCGTCGCTGATCTCATCCGTACCGAGGCCGGTGTTCTCGCCCCAGTCCAGCAGCTTGGCCGCCTCCTGTACGGCCAGCAGCGAAGACCCGGAGGTTCCGATGGTCACATTCCGATCGATCTCATCCAGAATGGGCAGCGTCAGCACCGGCGGCACATCTGCCGGGGCATCCGGTGCATCGGAGGTGGAGCAGGTCACGCCATCCGTAGAGATCGTGACATACAACTTTGGTTTCCAAACGAATGGTAATCTTCTTTTCTGACATGGTGGTTCTCCTTATCTCTTGTCAATAATTTTGTCAATCAGCCCATAAGCAAGGGCTTCCTGCGCCGACATGTAGTTGTCGCGCTCCGTATCAGCGGCAACCTCTGCAAAGGATTTTCCCGTATTCTCGGAAAGAATGCGGGTCAGCCACTGCTTGGTTTTCTGCATCTGCTCGGTGACGATCTGAATATCCGTAACCGGGCCTCGTACACCGTCCCCGCCGATCAGCGGCTGGTGAATCATGATTTCCGCATTCGGCAGTGCGATCCGCTTGCCCTTTGCGCCGCCCGCTAACAGGAAAGCGCCGAAGCTCGCGGCCAGACCGATGCAGATGGTGGACACGTCGCACTTGAGATACTGCATGGTGTCGTAAATCGCAAACCCGGCCGTGACCGAGCCTCCGGGGCTGTTGATGTAAAACTGAATATCCTTGTCTGGGTCTTGTGCTTCCAGAAACAGCATCTGCTCGACGATGGAACTGGCGGATGCGTCCGTTACTTCCTCACCGAGAAAGATGATTCGGTCGGAGAGCAGCCGGGAAAAAATATCATAGCTCCGTTCGCCGCGGCTGGTTTGTTCAATCACATAAGGAATGATGCTCATATAGGTTTACTCCTTGATTTCTTTTTGCTTTGTACAAAACAGGTGAATGCCCAGTGCGGCATTGAATCCCGTTGCGGCAAACACGCTGAAACGCTCGACCACGCCGAAATACTCGGCAGGGACGATTTTCATACCCATTGCGCCCACAAGCATCATAACCAATGCGACAGCGGCGCAGACACCATAGGAACGACAGTTTTTGCTCCTGGCTCCTGCGAAGATGATCATGGTCAGCGATACGATGGACAGCAGCACCACCAAAGCGGTTGTGACCATGTGCATCACATCCTGAAAGGCCCCGGCATAGCCGCTGCTACTGAGCGGGAACATCCGATACCCGACCGCCGAGATCCACTCCATGATGGCGAACAGATAAATGCCCGAACGGAGCAGCTTGGTTTTCTGTCCTTGGATGCCGATACAGACGACGGTCGCGCAAACGACCTCACACGCATTGTAAAGGGCGCTGAGCTGATTCCAGAGTGCCAGCGATGGAGCATTGGCGGCGCTCAGGTCGCTGACGGCCTGTGTCATCCAGTTATAGCCGGGATAGGCCAGCGGCGCAAATACCACCGCCGCCGTGTAGGACAGAAAGCTGACAATGCCCAGCAATCCTAATTTTTGAGACAAAGATCGTTTCATTTTATCGCTCCCTGTGCTTATCAAGTTTGGCTTTCCAAAAAGCTCTGATAGGGCTGAAAGCCCGCTGCCGCATAGAATTTCTGCGCCGACTCGTTGAATGTCCAGACATCCAGTGTCACCCGATCAAAGCCCCGATGTTTTGCTTGCGCTTTGCAAAAGCACAACAACGCTGTCCCAATCCCGCACCTGCGATACCTCTCGTCCACGCCGAACTCTTCAATGTGGTAAAAGTGCTGTGCGCGCATATATGCTGAATCGTCTTATCCAGTCCGTCCCGCGCCGCCGCAAAGCAGCAGACCACCAGTCCGAAAACCAGCAGAATTGCACTTCTGCGTCCCCAATACTCAATATTTGCACGGTGAAAGACTGAGTAACCGATAAATCCAAGCATAGCAAGGATCATAAGCGTTGTTACCGTAGTGACTCCGTTTCCAAAATAGAGTTTCATATTTTTGCCGCTTCCTCTCCGTATGAAATCAGAATCATCTTGCACACATCACAGCGGCAGGCTTCCACGCTTGTGCGTCCGCCGACCTTCAACCCGGTGAGCTTCACAAAGCCATCCGCGTTTTTGGCATTCTCCAAGGCACCCGGCACTTCATTTGCAAAGCTGAAAGCGCCATCCTTACTGCTGAACAACCAGCCTTTTTCCATTTCTTTTCCGCATTTCGGACACATCATGATACATTTCCTCCGATTCTTATTGTTGCGCGTGGTACCAATCAAGTACCGCGCTTAAATTTTCCTGTTTGACCCGCTCTCCACCGTGGAGCATCATATCCAACATACCGTCCTCCTCCGGCGTGCGGTCTTTCTTTGCGGCAAGGCTCTTGCCGGCTGTCTTGACCATGATCTCCATCATGGGTCGGTAAACACCGTGCAGTTTTTTGACATCAAAGTTCCCTTGCAGGGTGAACAGCGGAATGTCAACAGAGATCCCCGACTTTTTCCGCACGCTGTCCGTTTGTGTCCCGGTTTGCCCCATGCCGACACCGCAGACGGCGCGTACCCGGTAACGCTTTGCGGCCTCGGCATAGCCCTTGACAGAGCCTGCCATGATCCAGCCAAGGTAAATAACCTCCGCTCCGGCAAAGACTCGCTTCTTCGCTTCCGCAAGGGAATACACCGGAAGTCCGGTTTTCTGCGCCAGCAACTTAGCATAATGTTCTGTGCTACCGGTATTGGTGGTGTAAATAATTGCGTTCATAGAAACATTCCTCTCAAAAAAGTGAGACGCAGCGCATGATCGGCTTTGCAATCAGCACTGCGTCTTAGCGTCTGGCTTCTTCCGTCTCAATCGTGAAATTCTTTGCGTTGATGATGCTTTCGTGTCTGCACTTTGGGCAGAACAAAGGGAAGTCTTTCAACTCAGTTTCCCGAAATATTTGCAGCCGCGTTTTCGAGCCGCACCAAGGGCATAAAACCCACTGTTTTTTCTCTTCACGTTCCTTCATATCGTCTCCCTCTCCTTTCTGCAACAGGATTCGACCTTGGCAATGAACTGCTCAATATGTGCATCCAGCAAAGGAGCAACGGAATCTTTATCCTGCGCACCGTCGTAGACGCTGTAGAGTAGGTACATTGGCCCATAGAATTCCAGCGCCAGCTGCATGGCGGCTTCGTCAGTATCTGTCAGCTTACGAAAAATTGCCGCCATGTACTCCAGAGGCCCGCCCGCCAAGTAGTCGTGATGGAGCTGCGCCAGCTTGGGATCACGGTATTGCTCCAGTGTCAGCATCTTGCGGAAATTAGAGGAAAACGGCTCCTTTGTCCAATGGTCAAACTGAGCCATACTGTATGCGCGGATTTTTGAAATCGGCGTGTGCAGGTAAGCCTCCGCAAAGCCGTCCGGCTCCGTCTCCGGCATTTCATAGCTTTCCGCACGTTCATAGTCCATCTCATTCATGCGTTCTACAATCCTGTCCAAAATCTCCTGTTTGCTGGTATAGTGCTTATACAGGGCGGCTTTCGTGAACCCCAACCGCCCCGCAATATCATTCATAGATGTTCCGAGGTAGCCGTTCTGAGCAAACAATTCCAGCGCTGTTTCCAAAATTCGTTCTTTCGTATCTCCAGCCATAATATTCCTCCTTGCAGGTAACCACTCGGTAACTCCTATTATAGTTACCGAGTGGTTACTTGTCAAGACCTGGTGAAAATTTTTTAGAGCGCAGCGCACAACAAACGTCAGCGAAAGGATTGAATCGACACGGTGAGATGTCGGGGGCAAGAAAGCGGCAAGCAATGCAAAGCGGTACCCACTTTGCGAAAACAGGCGGATTCCGTTCACTCGGAACCCGCCCGTTTCATGCTTGTTGGGGTGCTGCCCCAATCCCCGCAGAACACAAAATTGTGTTCTGGAACGATGGATAAATCCATCGGCTGCGCGATTTTTCAAATCGCTTATGGCGGGCAACTCAACGCTGCTCCCCCTCTTTTTTCCGTCGTTCATTTGCTTCCTCCTGCGCCTTGTCCAGTTCCAGAATACGGTCGATGTTGGCTTTGGCCGTCAGCAGTTCTTTCATTTTCTCACGGGCTTTTCGGTACTCGGCATATTTTATTTTTGTCGTTACTATAACACCCCCCTGCGATATAACTACTTCGCGGCTCGATTTTTCGGTTTGGAAAAGGATGAAAAACCTTGCCGGATAACCGAAAATCCTTGATATACGGGGCTTTTCCGGTTTGTCGTAATTATACCGTAAGGGCATACGGCGGCTACGAATATGCACCAACTGACGGGCGACTTCTACACCGTAGGCAAAGTATTAGGGCATACGCTTTCGGGTATCGGCGTATCGCTTGGACTGTCTATGACCTTTGAAGCTGTTACCGCCCGTTATGTGGACGTGCGGCTTGAACGCAAGAAAGAAGTCTTGGACGCTTATCATGGGGCGGTCAAACAGGCTGACCCGGCAAAGGCAGAGAAAGTCGAGCCGAAGAAAGCAAAGAGCGCAAAGAGCACGGCAAAGAAAAAGAGCAGCGATTCAGAGCTTTAACCGCTGTATCTCTTTACCGCTTCTTATATCGTTTTATAGCCCCGCGTGGGATTTGGGCACCATTTGGGCACCATTTACCGAAAAAGCACCACTAATACAGGCGATAAAAGAAACGCCGAGAACGCGCAAAAACATAGAGTTTATGCGGGTTTCCGGCCCTTTCTAATCCCTCAACCGACCTAAAATCATCTTGCGGCAGAGAGAAAAATTCTACTATTTTTTATTAGAAATGTAAAAGGGAGTCAGTGAAAGTCCTTGCAAAATCCCCGCCTCAGTAGATGAGGCGGGGATTTTGGGAAAAATCTTGGGCTTACGGCAGGAGCTTGTCCCACCAATCCGACCAGGAGCCGTAGCGGGTGTCGTCGTCATCATCGTCATCGCCGGGGATGATGGGGAAGATAGAGGGCTTCTTGTTGTGCACCGGGCACAGCTCGCCCTCCTCCTTGCCGGTGAGGGTCTGGAGCAGGTACTCGTCGTCCTGGGCCTTGATGTCCTTGATGATCTCGCGGTTCCAATCCAAGGCGGCGATCTCCACCACGCTGCTTTCCGGGCAGTACTCCGTGGCCAGGTGCTTGCCGTCCTTGCAGTAGCGCACCATCTTGTGGACGTTGCAGCTTTGGGTGGGGGCGGTGTCTGCCGCCACGGTGACGGTGGTGGCCCGATTGCCCCGCAGATCGTGGGTGCAGGCGTCGGTGGCCAGCAGGCCGCTGTCCTGGCAGACGGTGACCTGGACCAGGCCGGAGCAGCTGTTGAAGTCCTTGTTCTCCAGGCCGTCGTGGATGCGGCGCATGACCTCACGCCACAGCACGGCGGAGGGGTTGCCCAGGGACTCGGAGAACCGCTCGTTGGACTTGTAGCCCGTCCAGACAGCGGCGCTGTAATACGGGGAGAAGCCCGCGAAGTAACGGTCGCGGTTTTCATCGGTGGTACCGGTCTTGCCGGCGATGGTCATACCGGAGAACCGGGCCTCGCCGCCGGTACCGCTGGTGATGACGCTCTTGAGGGTCTGGCGGATGATATAGGCGGTGGTGGCCTTCATGGCCACGTTGGATTCCTTGTTGTTCTCGCAGACCAGGTTGCCCTGGGAATCCTCCACCCGATAGAAGGTCCGGGGCGGGGTGTACACGCCATCGTTGACGAAGGCGCCGTAGGCCGCCGCCATCTCCTCAGTGGTGACGCCGTATTCATAGCCGCCCAGGCCCATGTTGCCGGACTGCTGGCTGTCGGCCTGGGTCAGGGTGGTGAAGCCCAGCTTCTCCACCATGAAGGTGTAGGACTGATAGGTGCCCAGCTCCTCCACCGTGCGCACGGCGCAGGTGTTCAGAGAGCGGACCAGGGCGGTATAGAAGGAGGTCAGGCCCCGGAAGCCGCTGCCGGAGTTGGAGGGCCATGCGCCGTAGCCGGGCAGGTCCCGGACGGGATAGTCGTCGATGGCGGAGGCGGCGGTGATGGTGCCGTTATCCAGAGCCGGGGCGTACACGGACACGGGCTTGGTGGCAGAACCCGGCTGACGGGCCGACGTGGCCCAGTTCCAGCCCCGGTCCACCTCCTTGGCGCCGGTGCCGCCCACCATGGCCACCACGTCCCCGGTGTAGGGGTCCACAATGGTGATGGCCGCCTGGAGCGGCTCGCCCTTGGAGTCGGTATACTTGGCGTAGTTGGTGTTTTCAAACACGGACTCGGCGATGTCCTGGATCTTGGGGTTCTGGGTGGTATAGATCTTGTAGCCGCCGTTATAGACCTTGCTGACGGCCTTTTCAAAGGCGGTGCGGACATAGCCGTCGGCGTCTGCGGGGTCGTCGGTCAGGCCAAAGACCTCCACAAACTTCTCGGCCACATCGGTGATGACCTCGTCGGTGAAGTAGGAGTTGTTGGCGGTGCTGACCACGGCGGGCTTTTCGTCCTCCTCCTGGGGCCCCACATAGTTGCCCAGGTTGGTGTAGCCGTTGGTGAATACCACCTCCTCGGCTTTGGCGGCGTCATAGGTGGCCTGGTCGATCTTTTCCTGGGCCAGCATGGCGTCCAGCACGTCCAGCTGCCGGTTGCGGTTCTGCTCCCGGGTCCAGTCGCTGCGCAGGGGGTCATACTGGGAGGGGTTGTTGGTGATGCTGATGAGACACGCGCACTCAGCCAGGGTCAGCTCGGACACGTCCTTGTGGAAGTATGTCCGGGAGGCGGTCTGCACACCGTAGCACTGGTTGCCCAGGTAGATGGTGTTCAGGTACATCTCCAGGATCTCGTCCTTGGAATAGTCCTTTTCCAGGGCCAGAGCCCGGTACACCTCCGTCACCTTGCGCTTGACGGTGTTCTCGTTGTTGCCGGTGACGTTCTTGATGAGCTGCTGGGTGATGGTGGAGCCGCCCTGGGTGTTGCCCTTGGTAAGGGTCCGGAACACGGCCCGGACAGTGCCGTGCCAGTCCACACCGTGGTGGCTCTCGAAGCGCTTGTCCTCGATGGCGATGGTGGCCTCGCGGAGGTTCTTGGGGATGGAATCAAAGTCCACCCAGATGCGGTTTTCGTCGCCGAACAGGGTCTGGTACATGACCAGCTCCTTGGTATCCGGATCCTGATAGTACAGCTCCGTGGACACCTTCTGGTCGTACTCGGACATGTCCACCTCCACATGCCCCTTCAGGGACGTGTTGACGTAGGTCATGAAGATCCCCACGAAGATGGCGGAGGTCAGCACGGTGACCAGGAGGATGGTACCAAGGACGATGCCGATGGTCCGCCCCACACGGCGGCCCTTTCCGGACTTTTTCCCTGTTTTGGCGCTCTGCTCTGTCTTTTTCGGCTGGTTGTCTTTGTTCATAGACAGGGCACCTTCCTTTCTCTGTTACTGGTGTATGCGCCGCACCGATCGCGGCATGGATGAGAAAACATTCTATTCCATAATAAAAACCATTGTACCATACCTGTCAACTGCTGAAAATTGTCATTTGATAAAAATTTCGAACTATTACATAGATTTTACGCGGAAAAACCGAAAAAATCCTCCTGTTCTCTCACCATTTGGCCGCAAATTCACCTCTCCGTTCCCTCCAACCCCCTCCCCCGGCGGACTCTTGACGGATCCCCTCCCCTGTCGTATAATCAGTGGGCCGCCGAAGGGCGGTCAATTCTCAGAAAGCCTGGTGCAAGCTGTGTTTATCCATCGACTGCGGGGCCAGATGTCCGAATCCATGCTGACAGCCTCCTTCATCATCGTATCCGGCGGCCTTCAGGACGCCTATACCTATCTCTGCCGGGGCGGCGTTTTTGCCAACGCCCAGACCGGCAACATTGTGCTGTTCAGCGCCTATCTGTTTGAGGGGGCCTGGAACCACTGCCTGCGGTATCTGATCCCCGTTCTGTCCTTTATGGCGGGAATTTTCGCGGCGGAATGCATCCACCGCCGCTTCAAGCACATGGAAAAGGTCCACTGGCGTCAGCTGATTATCCTGGCGGAGATCGCCGTGCTGTTTGCGGTGGGCTTTATGCCCCAGTCACTGAACACTGTGGCCAACTCCCTGGTGTCCTTCTCCTGCGCCATGCAGCTGCAGACCTTCCGCAAGGTCCGGGGCCACGCCTACGCCAGCACCATGTGCATCGGCAACATGCGCAGCGGCACAGAGGCCCTGTGCGCCTATTTCCACACCCATGAGCCGGAGGCCCTGCGCAATGCCCTGACATATTTCGGCGTCATCGGCCTGTTCGCCCTGGGTGCCGGTCTGGGAGCCCTGCTGACCGGCGCATCCGCCGTCCGGGGAATCTGGGTGTCCTGCGCCCTGCTGACCGTCAGCTTCCTGGTCATGTTCATCCACGAGGAGCGCCGGGCCTGAGCATCCGCTCATCGTATAAATATATCCCCCGGCGCAATGCGCCGGGGGATGCCTGTTCTATAGCCTTATTTACTTACCACTCCAGGTTCTTTCCGGTCTCCTTGTCGAAAACGTGGGCCACGTTGCCGCCGAAGATCATGTTGACCTCGCTGCCCATGGGGAAGTGGGCGGCGGCGCCGTTGGTGGGGACGATGACGATCACGTCCTTGCCCTCGGCCGCCACATGCAGGTGCACGGAGGAGCCCATCATCTCGGACACGTCCACGGTGCCCTTGATGCCGTCGGCGCAGAGCATCAGGTGGTCCGGGCGCACGCCCAGGGTCACGTCCTGCTCCGCCACGTTGTGCTCGGCCAGGCGCTGCTGCTTCTCGTCGGACAGCTCCACGGTGACGCCGCCTACGGTGACGGCATACCTGCCGTTCTGCCGGGTCAGCTTCGCGTCGAAGAAGTTCATCTGGGGCATGCCGATGAAGCCCGCCACGAACAGGTTGGCCGGGTGGTCGAACACCTCCTGGGGGGTGCCGATCTGCTGGATGAAGCCGTCCTTCATGATGACGATCCGGTCGCCCAGGGTCATGGCCTCGGTCTGGTCATGGGTGACGTAGATAAACGTGGTGTCGATGCGCTCCCGCAGCTTGATGATCTCGGCCCGCATCTGGTTGCGGAGCTTGGCGTCCAGGTTGGACAGGGGCTCGTCCATCAGGAACACGGCGGGGTCCCGGACGATGGCCCGGCCAATGGCCACACGCTGCCGCTGGCCGCCGGACAGAGCCTTGGGCTTGCGGTCCAGATACTGGGTGATATCCAGAATTTCGGCGGCCTCACGGACCTTCTTGTCGATCTCGTCCTTGGGCAGCTTCTTCAGCTTCAGGGAGAAGGCCATGTTTTCATACACGGTCATGTGGGGGTACAGGGCGTAGCTCTGGAACACCATGGCGATGTCCCGGTCCTTGGGCTCCACGTCGTTCATCAGCTTGCCGCCGATGGTCAGCTCGCCGCCGGAGATGTCCTCCAGACCGGCGATCATCCGCAGGGTGGTGGACTTGCCGCAGCCGGAGGGGCCCACCAGCACGATGAACTCCTTGTCCGCAATGTGCAGGTTGAAATCCTGCACCGCCACCACGCCCTCGTCGGTGATCTGCAGATTGCCCTTTTTCTGGGGCTCGCCCTTTTTGGTCTTCTTGCTCTCCGCGTTGGGGTACACCTTCTTGAGGTTTTTCAGAATGACCTCTGCCATAATATACAGACTGTAACCGTTCTGCCTCCGCATGGAACGGTCTCGCGCCCGGCGAAGCCGCAGCGCCTTACGGCAGGTCTCCACACTGCCGCACCGCCAGTCTCAGCGGGACCTGGTTCCTCCTTTGTTTTTCCGCCGGGAGCCAAGAAAGTGGAGTGGCCGCCGCCGGTTGGAATAGGATACATTTATTTTACCACCCCTTGCCGCCCTTTGGCAACCGCCTTTGGGCAAAATTTTCCACATTTCACTGCCTTTATAGGAAAACTCTGCAAAAAACGCCGTCATCGCCCGTTCTTTTTTCTGTTATAAGAAAAAATTATTGCGTTTTCAGTTTTTATCTATTGTAAAAGCATGGAAACTATGTTAAATTACTGTGTGCCTGTCGGCGCACATATGATAGATAAAGTGTTCTTCGTTCGAGGACAGGCAAATTATTTCAAAGGAGCGGGATAACATGCACAAAGCGTTCAAAGCCTGCACCGCTGTTCTGCTGGCCCTGGTTATGACGGTCAGCCTGGTCAACGGCGCACTGGCAGCCGTCGTCCGCAATGACGACGACACCATCAGCTACGAGCCCCTGGAGCAGGGTGTTTACTCCAAGGGCGGCTACACCATCGACAAGGTCTCCCACCCCACGCTGGGCGCCGGAGAGGTGGACGGCATTCTGACCGGCGACCTTCAGGACCGGGGCCAGAGCTACTCCTGATCCATGGCCGAGGCCGGTGACTATGTCTACATCGGCACCTGCTACAACTCCACCTACTACATCTATCACAACAACGTCAAGACGTCCCTGGACGCCATGAAGAAGGAGGGCAAGCTGGACCAGAACGTGGACACCAGCCGGGCCGCGGCAGATTTTGTGAAGGTCATGTTCGGCACGGACACCTTCGATGAAACCCCCATGTCCCAGTGGACCCCCGTGATCATGGCTGTGAACCGCTACACCGGCGAGGCCCAGGTGATCTTCCGGGAGCGGGACATTCTCAAGGATTACCCCGACATCTTCCCCGGCTATCCCCCTTATCTCAAGGGCGTGAACTATCTGGCCGGCTATCGCATGGCCTTTGAGTTCAAGGGCAAGATCTATTTTGCCGGCATGGGCAACCCCACCGCCACCCTCATCGAGGTGGACCCCGAGACCAACGAGTGCTCCATCGCCTATCACAACATCAACTACACCCAGGGCGTGTCCAACGGCGTTCACGGCCTGCTGGTGTTTGACGACGAGATCTATATGTGCCTGGCCTCCGACAACTACGACGGCAAGGGTACCCCCGGCGGCATCATCGTGGCCAGCTCCGATCCCACCGCGGGTCTGAGCTCCTGGCGGCGTGTGGCAGATCAGGACGACTTTGACGGCCTGCCCGCCGTTATGAAGACCGACGGCCTCAACGGCGGCGGTATCTGGGACATCATCGAGTATAACGGCTCCATGTACGTCACCGTGGTCACCGACAAGTCCATCGACGGCCACATCAACAAGCAGGGCTTCGCCATGTATCGCGGCGACAAGCATGAGGACGGCAGCTTCACCTGGACCCAGGTCATCGGCGACCACGACACCAGCGGCTACGGCTTCGGTCTGGGCATCAATTATTCCATGAGCTGCAACATGTGGGTGTACAACGGCTATCTGTACCTGGGCACCTACAACGATCCCATGCTGGACCTGGCGGAGGTCCCCGCCTCCGGCAACTTCGAGCTGCTGTACAACGATCTGGACCATTCCATCTATCTGTACCGCATGGACGCCGACGGCAACTTCCAGCAGGTAGCCGGTAAGGACGACAACCCCTATTTCCCCGACGGCCCCATCGGCAACCTGGGCGCGGGGCTGGGCAACAACTCCAACCAGTATGTCTGGCGCTACGGCGAGCACAACGGTGAGTTGTACATCGGCACCTATGACACCTCCACTCTGACCTATCAGTTCACCCAGATCACCGACGGCCAGGTGGCCAATATGGACTATGCCGACATCAGCGGCCGGGCCGATATGCTGAAGGACGCCGTGCTGGAGGTTCTGCAGCAGCACGACAACAAGTATCTGAACTGGTTCCTGGATACCTTCCTGTTTAACAAGTACACCGCCTCCCTGTTCCAGCAGCTGGCAGGCTTTGCCACGGACATGTCCGCTGACAAGAACCCCGTGCCCGGTTACCGGAACATGCTGGAGGAGTATGAGGCCTTCAAGCAGAAGGTGTTCGATGGCCTGGGCATCAAGCTGGACAGTGCCAACTTCGCCCGGGAGTATGCCCAGGTCACCGGCGTGGCTATGTGCAGCGCCGACACCCAGGGCCTGAAGGATGACCTGAAAAGCGCCGTGAAGGCCATCTTTGCCGCCCTGGACAAGGCCGTGTATGACGACACGATCCACAACTTTGTGTACTACTTCGGCTGCAACTATTATGCCCAGCAGAGCGAGAACGGCTTTGACCTGCTGGTGTCCAAGGACGGCGTGAATTTCGACGCCATCACCCGGGACGGCTTCGGCGACGGCTCCAACCATGGCCTGCGCACCATCTGCTCCACCGAGAACGGCGTGTATATGGGCACCGCCAATCCCTTCTACGGCACCCAGCTGTGGCGCATGTACAGCGCCGAGGACAAGCCCCTGGTGAAGGAGCATACCCATCAGTGGTCCGATACCTGGTCCTCCGACGGCGAGAATCACTGGCATGACTGCCTGGCTGACGGCTGCACCGTCACTGACAACAGCCAGAAGGACGGCTTCGGCGCCCACACCTTCGTGGATGGCGTCTGCTCCGTCTGCGGCTATCAGCAAACCGGCAGCGGCTCCGGCGGTGACGCCGGAGGAAACGGCCAGCCCAGTCAGCCCGGCCAGCCCAGTCAGCCCGGTCAGCCCGGTCAGGGCGGCGACTCCGGCAATACCGGCAATACCGGCAACACCGGCAACTCTGGTAACACTGGCAACGCTGGCAGCAACAGTCCCAAAACCGGCGACATGGGCGTGGCCCTGTGGTCCACCCTGGCCGGTCTGTGCGGCTGCGGGCTGATTGCCGTGGCTGTCAAGTCCCGCTATAAGGGCAAGCGCGTGGCCTGATTCCCCTTAAATTTATCAAGGCTCCCGGCCAACCGGCCGGGAGCCTTATTTTATGGAAAAGCCCTTTTCATTTCCCGCCGCCTGCGATATAATAATGTATTATTGTATCCTGGAGGTGCCGCATATGGAGAAGACCCGCCGCGAGATCATGGACCGGGTATATCTCACCTATCTGCCTGCCAAAAAGTTCAAAACCAGCTGCCTGTCCGCCCAGTTCATCACCCCCCTGCGCCGGGAAACGGCGTCCTATGGGGCGCTGCTGCCGCTGGTGCTCCAGCGGGGCACCATGAGCTGCCCGGATATCCAGCAGCTTTCCGCCGCCATGGACCAGCTCTACGGCGCACAGATCAACCCCACCATCCGCAAGCGGGCGGAGTGCCAGTGCATCGGCTTTGTGGCCTCGGTAATGGACGACAGCTTCGCCCCCCGGGGAGAAAAGCTGCTGGAGCCCACCGCCGCCCTGCTGGGAGAGCTGCTGCTGGACCCCGTCACCCGCAACGGCCGGTATCTGCCGGAGTATGTGGACAGTGAGCGGGCCAATCTGCTGGACAGCATCCGTTCCGTCCGCAACGACAAGCGGGACTGGGCGGACCTGCGCCTTTTGCAGGAGATGTGCCGGGACGAGCCCTACGGCGTCAGCCGCCTGGGAGACGAGACTGCTGCCGCGGCCATCAACAACCAGAAGCTCCATGTCTACAGCCAGGGAATGATGTCCGCTTCCCGGCTGGAGCTGTTCTACTGCGGCAGCGCTCCCATCACCCGGGTGGAGGACGCCCTGCTGGAGGCCTTCGCCGCCCTGCCCCGGGGCGCGGCCCGGGACCCGCAGCCGCCCCGCCGGGTGGACGCCCCGGCCCAGCCCCGTGTCATCCGCGAGACCATGGATGTGACCCAGGGAAAGCTCTCCATGGGCTTCCGCTGCGGCACCGACGATGTGCCCGCCATGCTTCTGGCCAACCTTCTGTTCGGCGGCACCAGCAATTCCAAGCTGTTTCTCAACGTCCGGGAAAAGCTCTCCCTGTGCTACTATGCCTCCAGCAATTATGTCCGGTCCAAGGGCATCCTGACGGTGTCCTCCGGCATTGAAAGCGCCGACTATCAGCGGGCCCTGGACGAAATTCTGCACCAATTGCAGGAGGTCCGGGACGGGCACTGGGAGCCCTGGGAGCTGGAGGGCGCCCGCAGCACCATGCGCAGCGCCCTGGCCTCCCTGCCGGATTCTCAGGGCGCCCTGGAGAATTATTGCCTGGGGCAGGCCGCCACCGGCCAGAGCGAGGATCCGGAGACCATGCAGCGCCTGCTGGACCAGGTGACGCCGGAGCGCATCCGGGCCGCCGCCCAGAGCGTAACCCTGGACACCGTATACTTCCTGCACGGAAAGGAGGATGCCTGATGAAAACCACCGTATATCCCCGCATCGGGGAAAAGGTCCTGTGGGAGACTCTGCCCAACGGCCTGCCTGTGTGCGTGGTGCCCAAGCCCGGCTATGCCCGGAGGTTTGCCTTCTTCACCACCCGCTACGGCGGCATGGACATGCGTTTCCGGCTGGACGGCCGGTGGCTGGACACCCCCGCCGGCATCGCCCACTATCTGGAGCACAAGATGTTCGACACGGCGGACGGCAGCGCCATGCAGGAGCTGGCCAAGGGCGGGGCCGAGCCCAACGCCTTCACCAGCAACGCCGTCACCGCCTATTATTTCGACTGCACCGAGCATTTTTATGAAAATCTGCGGATCCTGCTGTCCTTCGTGTCCGTCCCCTACTTCACCGACGAGAGCGTGGAGAAGGAACAGGGCATCATCGCCCAGGAGATCGGCATGATCGAGGACAACCCCGAGTGGCAGGTCTATCGCCAGATGATGCAGGCCCTGTACCGCCACAGTCCCGTCCGCCAGTCCGTGGCCGGGTCCGTGGAGAGCATCCGCCAGATCACCGCCCAGACCCTGTACGACTGCCACAAGGCCTTCTATACCCCCGCCAATATGTGCCTGGTGGTGGTGGGCGATGTGGACCCGGCGGAGGTTCTCCGGGCCGCCCGGGAGGTCCTGCCCCGGGAGAGTGGCCCCGCCATCCCCCGGGACTATGGCCAGGAGGAGGACCTGACGCCTCATATGGCCCGCATAGAGGACCGGATGGAGGTGGCCATGCCCACCTTCCTGCTGGGCTTTAAGTGCCCGCCGGTGCCGGAGGGAGAGGAGCGCATGCGCCTGGATATCCTGGGGGACCTGGCCTGCGACGTGCTCATGGGAGAGTCCAGCCCCCTGTTCACCCGGCTGTACAGCCAGGGGCTGATCAACGGCACCTTTGACAGCGCCTATGACCTGCTGCCGGGAGCCGCCTATGTGTTCTGCGGCGGCGACAGCAACGATCCCGAGGCCGTGCAGCAGGCCGTTCTGGATGAAGCCCGCCGGGTGGTCCGGGAGGGGGTGGACCCGGCCTATGTCCAGCGCATCCGCCGGGCCAGCTTCGGCGCATCCATCAAGAGTCTGAACTCCTTCGAGGCCATCGCCTCCACCGTGTCCGAGGGCTGCTTCCAGGGATACGATCCCTTCCGCTTCCCGGAGGTGTACGACTCCATCACCCAGCAGGACCTGCTGGACTTCATCCGGGACAACATCCGCCCGGAGCGCATGGCCCTGTCCATCATCTATCCAAAGGAGTGACGCTATGAACGAAAACTGGAAATTTTCCGATATCCCCTATCACCGTCCCGATGTGGAGGCCCTCCAGGCCCGGTATGACGCCCTGACCCGCCGGGCCAGGGCTGCCGCCTGCCCGGAGGACCTGCTGGACGTGGTCCGGCAGCGGGACGCCCTGCAGCAGGAGGTGGCCCTGTGCCAGAGCATTGCCACCATCCGGGCCTTCCACGACGTCACCGACGAATTTTACCAGCGGGAGCTGCAGGAGACCCTGCCCCGGCTGGAGACGCTGGATACCCAGTCCCTGTCCATGGCCATTGCGGAAAGCCCCTACGCTGCGGCGGTGGACGGGACCTTCGGCCCCCAGCTGCGCCGCCTGCTGACGCTGGATCAGCGGCTCCACACCGGCGGCAAGGAGCTGCAGGCCCGCATCTCCCGGCTGACGGCCCAATACCAGCAGCTGACGGCCTCCGCCAGGTATCAGGTCCAGGGCGAGACCCTCAGCGGCGGTCAGCTGCGCTTTGCACTGGCCAGCACCGACCGGGCGCGCCGCAAGGCCGCCTACGAGGCCCAGCAGCAGACGGCGCTGGAAAACGCAGAAGTCCTGGAGCAGCTGCTGCGGGACCTGGTCCACGCACGAAATCAGCTGGCCCGTGAAAACGGCTTTGACAATTTTGCCGACTACGGCGATCTCTGCATGCAGCGCCTGGGCTATGGCCGGGCGGAGCTGGACGCGTTCTGCCGCCAGGTGCAGACCCATATCACCCCCCTGTATCTGCGGCTGCAGGAGGAGCAGCGCCGGCGCCTGGGGGTGGACACGCTGATGCCCTATGACCGGGCCCTGGTGTTCCCGGAGGGCAACGCTGTCCCCGTGGCGGCGGAGGAGCTGCCTGAGGCCGCCCGCCGGATGTACCATGCCCTGAGCCCGGAGGCAGGGGAGTTTTTCGACGAGATGGTCCGCCACGACCTGCTGGACGTGACCGGCTCTTCCAATAAAATTTCCGGCATGGGCTTCTGCGACATGCTGGGCGCCCCCTACCGGATGCCCTTCATCTTTGCCAACTGCGACGGCACCGCCGACGACGTCACCGTATACACCCACGAGCTGGGCCACGGGCTCCAGGGGTATCTGTCCATCCGCAGCCAGCCGGTGGCGGACTATGTGGGGCTGAGTCCCGATCTGGCGGAGGTCCACTCCAAGACCATGGAGCTGCTGGCCCAGCCCTACGCCCGGGATTTCTTCGGGAACCACGCTCCCCAGTTCCTGACGGAGCACCGCTATGACTTCATCAAGGAGCTGTGCGCCTTCTGCTCCCTCCACACCTTTGAGACGTGGCTGTATGAGCATCCGGACGCCTCTTTGGCCCAGTGGGCAGAGGAGTTCGACCGCATGGAGAAGTCCTTCGGCCGCAGCCGGAACAACGAGCCCTGGCGGCAGCAGGTGCTGGCCGGGTGCGACCTGTTCACCAACATGGCCCTGTATATGTCCCCCCGGTATGTCATCAGCTACGCCCTGTCCATCGTCTGCGCCCAGCAGCTGAAGGCCGCTTATGACGCCGACCCCGCAGACGGCTGGGCCCGGTATCACGCCCTGTGTGCCTCCGGCGGCAGCAGGACCTATGCCGAGACCCTGGCCGCCGCCGGACTGCCCCTGCCCTACGCCCCCGGCGTAGTGGAAAAGCTGGCCCAGGACCTCTCCCGCCAGCTCTGGGGCTGAAAAAACGGCCCGCAACCGTCGGTTGCGGAACTTCCAGCCCCACTTGGTGGACAGTTGCGGCCTTTTTCGGTATGCTGACGCCATCAACATCAAAGGAGGCATTCTCTATGACCCTGTGTGAAAAGCTCATCGACCTGCGCCGCAAAGCCGGTCTGTCCCAGGAACAGATGGCCCAGCAGCTGGACGTGTCCCGTCAGGCCGTCAGCAAGTGGGAAACCGGGGTTTCACTTAGATAAAGATACCACACCATTCCCACGCTGACTTTTGCTCAACCGATACAGCCGGAGGGCTGGATAACAAGAAAAGGCGGTATGCGCCCCGTGGAGGGGTAGCGTACCGCCTTTTCTTGTGGGGGTTTCCAAAGGGGGCAACGCCCCCATTTGGCACACGACTTTGCGAAGCAAAGTGTAGTGTGTTATACGCTCTGTCGGCGTTGCCGTGAAAATGCCGTTGCCGCCGGGGAGGGCAAGGGCATTTGAAGCGGCAGGAAAACAGGGCTGTGCTTGCGTGGCGTGGAGCCGTAAGCGCAGGTCTGGTTTCAACAGCAGACAGGGCGTATATGAAAGCCCCCGTCCCGCGTTCTACGCTCCGACTTGTGGACAAAGTGTCCCGAAGTTGTGGCTACACTCCCGGAAAAGTAACAGGACAGCGGGTAACCGTCAAGGCTGAAATGAACGGGTTTACACCCGGCCTTGACCGCCGCCCGCCGTCCCACTGAATGGGTGGACAAGGCGGCCAATCCCTCAAAGTGCTTGTCCGCGCTCTTTCTGATT
>ERZ780207.441-NODE-441-length-45984-cov-15.950402_pt1 | contig 45984 bp, 42 predicted proteins | sample MGYA00510977_ERZ780207 | MGnify/ENA primary metagenome ERZ780207 (study PRJEB29588, sample SAMEA2151383) | human gut metagenome | biome: human gut; feature: human-associated habitat; material: faeces | place: Denmark | collected 2008/2010 ...
TTTTATCCGTTTTTCAAGTTCCCAGAATTTCTCTGATGCAGGCTTTTTATCATCATTCAGAAAATTGGCATACTCTTTAACAAGACCTTCCATATAATTTTCCTGCCAGCCTGATAATCTTTCTCGAAATAATTTCCAATCCTTTTTGCTTATGTCCATGATTTTGAACCTCCTCAGTCTCATGTTAGTCTCAACAAATAATTTCAGAAATGAGACTGGCTTGAGACTACAACTTTATAATTCACCTGCAAATGCCGATTTTATCGCATTTTGCTATATCATAGAGTCTCACTCAGTCTCTAATCTCGTGAGACTTCGTTGAGACTAACTCTTGAATATCCTTGAGTGAATGTTTGGGTGTTACATTGAGTGCCAAATTTACTGTCATTTACTTACCTAATTTTCCATTTCCCACCATTATCTGGACCTTTTCGTTCTATGATACCTTTATCTTTTAATTCTGATATATATCTAGCAATTGTTCTATCTGTAACATCTAATGCTATTCTTAATTCATCAATAGAAATATTCGGGTTTTCCGAAATCATTTTCAGAATCTCATATGCTTTAGCAAGCTTCTTCTTAGAATACTCTGGCATTAACTTCTTAATTTTTTCTTCCGAAATTTCTATGACATTTTCTATGACATTTTCTATGACATTTTCTATGACATTTTCATTTGCCTGTGCTGCATAACTAGAACCATAATTCAGATTATACAAAGTCAATGTAAAATCATCATTATCTGCATCAAAGGCAGGCATCTTGGACTCATCAAATTCAACCTGACCCTCATAGTCTGCCAATATCTTCTTAAATCCACTTCCTCTACGCTCCATGTATTTCAAACGGCTGAATATATCAGCTAATATCGGATTTCTTCTCTTTGATGGGATTTTCAATAAATCTTTTCCCTCTAAAGATATTCCACTTACCATTCCACCCGGTGAATATATTTCAATTCTGTCATCAAACATATCTATATGAACTTCGCTACCTATCTCTATATAATTTCTATGAATCAATGCATTTACTACACCTTCAAGCACTGCACGATCCGGATAATCAGGCATTTCAATTCTGCCGTCACCAACCTTACGCCATGCTTTCTTGGAATTATTTCTCACAAAATCAGTTCCTGCCTGCAACAATGTGACAAGACTGCCAGTATATTCCTTATCATCAAGTGCATCCACTATTCCTGATGCTTTAGTAAGTCCATTCCATCTTGTACAAAATAATCTGGAATGACGTACCGGTGATTCATCTGCTAGAAGTGCTCCTGCATTCGTCAGATTGCCTTTCTCATCAATCAAACCAAAAGATTCATAATCTGTATCTTCAAATGCATTTCCTGTTCTCTGCTTATATACCGATTTTAATTTTGTAAAAGACATATTGTTAAAATCATATCTTGACCTCAGACTATCATAACTTTCACCACTTCCGCTAAGTACCAACTCTCTTAACTGCGAAGGTGTCGCCGGAACACTTTCATTTCCTATACGCATAAATGCAATAAGTTGTCCATCGCCTTCATAATAGTATGGTGTCTGCTGCCCTTTCATAACCTCTACAATAACAAAAGTCTTGTCCTCATCTTTTTCAAATGAAAGCTTAAACTCTGGTATTGGATTAAGGTGTGTTTTAATTATCTCACTAATTTTCTCTGCATCTCCTTCAGCATCCGAAAGACCAACTAACGCATCATCATTTGCCACACCAAATACCAGCTTACCACCAAAACAATTAGCAAACGCACTGATGCTCTTGCACCAACTTTTAGGTTTCTTTTCTTCAAGTGCAAGTTTTTTGTCGTAATCTGTGGTTTCACCAATTAGCTGCTTTATGTCCATTAATTCACTTCCTTTACTTATTTAACAATATACATAATATTTTTCTAATATATATATTATCTTGCCACTCTCTTTTGAGGCTTTTTTAATTTTTCAAACACAATCCTATCATTTGCAGTTTGTTCTATCACAAAATCTTTTCCAAACATTGACACAAGATTTATTACTTGTTGTTCATAAGCCAACTGACTATGATAAAATATCGTAATTTTGCAGACAAAATCATTCATAAAAATTTCTTTTAAAATCCCCTTATCACTATCTGCAAGTGAGTGACCCATAATAAATACATTTATTGGAACATCCTCCAAAGATTTCTCTCGTGCATTTGGTTCTGAAATCCATGATTTGTAATAATTACCAGTGCGCTTCTGAATTCGTTGAAAGTATTTTTGAAAGTATATATAATCTAATGTACTAGGAAATGATTCATCCGGAATACCTAGCACCATATCTTCCTCTAAACAATCACCATGTATTCTATGATGTTCTCGTAAACTATTTTTCCCATATACAGATGCATATGTATATGTATAATTGAAATTCAACAAATTAATATGTGACAATTCTTTAATCTGCTCTGAGTACTGTTCAACTTTTATATTTGATACAAAATCCAATAAATAATAGTCTAAACACTTTATTAAATCATCAAGTTCTCTTTTCATTGTACTTAGTAACATTTCTTTATTATTTTTCAATTTATCTTTTTCTGTATCGCTCCTACTTATAATTCCCTGTGTAAAATCGATATATTCCTCTGGACAATTTTTCTTAAATATATTAATTACTGTACTCATGTCCTCTGGTGTGTATTTTATTGGAACAGCATTTCTCTTTCTCATCTCTGGAATAAATTCCGAATAATATTCTTCAACCAATTTAAGGACATTATATATCTCACCTTCGAAATCAATCCAATTCACACTAGATAACTGTTTTTTCAAGAAATATTGAATCCATAAATTATCAATATGACTGTTAATAAATTCTAGATGTTCATATTTGTAATATCCTTGATGAGAAGCAAAATCTCTCATCGACTCCTCGATTATTTCATTTTGTTCAGATAATTTAACTCTAAAAGGTGTACACACTTGAGCCTTAGCCTCTCCATTATAATTATCCCAAAATATAGACCAATAGCTTATAAATTTTAGAAAATCTGTATACCGAGTCGGTAATCCATGATATAAGTCGAAACCATTTCCTACTATGAGTAAGTCAGTCATTATTCCATTGCTCCTTTGTATTTCTATTTTCTCACTTTATAAGTTGCCTCACTTTCAGCAACCTTCATGGGCGCATAATTTGATTCTGCATATGATATTGATTTGTCTCGAAAGTTGACAACCTTTTCCTCGCCCATATCATTATTATCTGTCCAAAGTTCACACTGTGTCATAACAGTCTGAACTGCGTCCTCCATACCTTCAGGCGGATACTTATGTTTTTTCAGCAGTTTCTTTATAAGCATACGCATTTTTGCTCTTGCTGATTCTCGTTTCTGCCAGTCAATTGTTTTATTTCTTCGTAGAGTATCTGCAAGTTCTTTTGTAATTGCTATCAGTTCTTCATTTTCATAGAAATCCTTTATTGCCTGTGGCTTCGTTAATGCATCATAGAAGGCAAGCTCATCAGCAGTAAGCCCAAGCTGGTCACCTTCCTTTTTGGCTGCTGCAATCTGTTTTGCAAGATTCAGCATTTCCTCAATAACTTCTTCATTTGTCAACATACCATTAAGATATGCATTAAGCGAACGCTGCATGATTTCACTAAACTTCTCAGATTTAACTACATTAGTTCTTCGATATACTGAAACCTGTTCTGCAATCAATTTTTTCAGAAGTTCAACCGCAAGATTCTTTTCTTTCATATTGGCAACTTCTTCAAGAAACTTCGGGTCAAACAGTGAAAATTCTTCTTTGATATCTGAGAGAAGATTGATAACTCCATCACTTTTAATACTCTGCTTTAAAAGCTCATTTATCCTTGCATTCATTTCTGGAAGAGAAATCTTCTTTCCAACTCCTGTGTTTGTTAGTCTAAGAACGAGAACACGTACCGATTCAAAGAATGCTGCTTCAAAGCGACTTTCTTCATCAACCAGAGAAGAACAAAGCGACAATGCCTGATGCAGCATAAGCGCTTCTTTTACAAATGAATCTTTGTCATCGGCTTTCTCTCTGTCCATAATAAAGTTGACTGCACCACTGATAGTTTTTGCTCTTTCAAGGTCTGTTCCACCTGTAAACTTCGAGTAATCATATCTGTAGAACATATCCCTACAAACTGAAAGCTTTTCCAAAAACTTCGGATATGCAACCTTTGCAACATCAGTATCACCATAATTCTTTTTATCACGAGAAGTATAATCATTCATTGCCTGTTTCAACGCAGAAGCAATTCCTACATAGTCTACAACAAGTCCGCCTTCTTTATCACGAAATACACGATTTACACGAGCGATAGCCTGCATAAGATTATGTCCTGACATTGGTTTATAAACATACATAGTTGCAAGTGAAGGAACATCAAAGCCTGTCAGCCACATATCAACAACAATTGCTATCTTCATAGGGCTGTTATTATCTTTGAATTTCTTAGCAAGTTCATCCTTATGATGTTTATTGCCAATAATCTTTCTCCATTCTTCCGGATCATTATTACCAGAAGTCATAACTACTCCAACCTTCTCAGTCCATGCAGGACGAAGTTCTAAGATACGCTTGTATATCTTCATTGCAATAGGACGAGAATAAGCAACAATCATTGCCTTTCCTGTTAAAAGATTCTCTCTGTTATTCTCATAATGGTCAAGAATATCACAGACAAGCGAATTGATAGTATTATCATTGCCAAGAACAGCTTCCATCTTACCAAGTTCACGTTTGCTTTTCTCAACTACTTCTTCATCAGCATTTTCAGCCATAACATCATATTCACTATCAATCAACCTAAGAGTATCTTCATCAAGGTTAAGCTTGATAACTCGGCTCTCGTAATAAACAGGTCTTGTTGCTCCATCCTCAACCGCCTGTGTCATATCATAAATATCAATATAATCACCAAATACTTCACGAGTGCTGCGGTCTTTTGATGAAATAGGAGTACCAGTAAATCCGATATATGTAGCATTAGGCAGAGTATTTCTGATAATTCGTGCCGTTCCAATTTTTATCTTACCGGTTTTGGCATCAACAGTTTCTGTCAGTCCATATTGTCCTCTGTGTGCTTCATCCGCCATAACTATAATGTTGTTTCGCTCCGACAAAGCTTCGTGAGATTCTTCAAACTTCTGCATTGTAGTAAAAATAATACCATTTGCCTGTCTGCCGGCAAGCAAAGACTTTAAGTTTTCTCTGCTTTCGGCATGTATTGGCTCTTGTCTTAAGAATTCTTTACACTTTGCAAATTGCCCATAAAGCTGATCATCAAGATCATTTCTATCAGTGATAACAACTATCGTTGGACTATCCAATGCTTCCTGCAACAAATGTGCATAGAATACCATAGAAAGTGACTTACCACTTCCTTGTGTATGCCAGAACACGCCACCCTTACCATCCGTAACAGTAGCATGTTTTGTGGATTCAATTGCTTTTCTAACTGCAAAATACTGGTGATATCCTGCAAGAATTTTGAATGAGTTAATACCCTCATTTGAAAAACAAATGAAGTTCTTTATAATATCAAGAAGTCGTTCTTTCTTGAACATCCCCTCAAAGAAAGTATCAAACTGTGCAAACTGTGTATTCTCATAATCTCCATCTTTCGTTTTCCATTCCATAAAGCGGTCTTCACCTGAAGTGATTGTACCCGCCTTAGATGTCAACTGGTCGCTCATAACGCAGATAGCATTATATATAAACATAGATGGGATTTCCTGCATATAATTACGAAGCTGTCTGTATGCTTCAGAAGCGTCCGTTTCTTCACGAGAAGGAGATTTCAACTCAACCAATACAACCGGTAAGCCATTTAAAAAGAGAATTACATCCGGACGCTTATTACTATTTTCAATGAAAGTCCACTGATTCGCTATGATAAATGAATTATTGTCAGGATTTTTATAATCAACAAGATAAACTATAGAGGAACGCTCCTCTCCAGCTACAAAATATCTTACTGGAATTCCATTTTGCAGATAGTCCATAAATGCAGCATTTTTCTGCACAAGTTCTCCATTTTCAAAGTTTTTAAGCTTAAATAAGGCATCCTGAATGGCGTCATCGGGCAGATCTCTGTTCAATCGATACAGAGAATCGAGCAGAACATCCTCATATAACGGGCAGTAAAAATCCCTTTCTATATCGGGACCATAAACATATTCATAACCTAAATCATTTCTAAACAGCTCTATAACTGAATTTTCATAATTAGCTTCCGTAAATATAGTGGACATATGAATCACCTCTACTCTTTTTCGTATATAATTTCTTTTATACGCTTAGCTTCTTCACTATTATTATTCTTACATATCATGCGATAAAAATTCTCAACATCAACATCCTTTAAAATATATGTTACCTGATTGTTTTCAAGTGCAATTTTAAATAATTTGCATTTTTGATCTTCTGACCATTCTTTAATCTCTGACATTTGTTCAATAATCGAATGTGTATTAGCAAAATTGCTACTATCTTCAAGTTTATCAATTAGTTCTTCTTTTTTTAGTTCTTCCTCACTTTGACCTCTTGTTTCATCTAACTTTTCAGCTATACAATCAAAATGAACATCTTCTAGTATTTCATTTGTAATCGTCCTATCTATTATTTGCTGTACTAACTGTTCAAGCTTTGACCCTTCTGTGTAATCAGCCGGTGCAAAATATTTTATACGATTTTCATCAAGCATTCTAAATACCTTTGATTTGTCTTTTGTTTCAGAATTATATACACCTATTGAATGTCCTCCATTAATATTGACAAGTTTCATACATGGAATATCTGTATCACTATCACCAATATATACCATATTTCTAAATGGTACACGATATTGGTTAGGCTCAAGATATGAGTTAACAGCCTGATCATTTATATCGAGGACTCCTTTTTCTATTCTGAATAAGAATTGTGTTTTATTAGTATAATTAACAACCTGAGCTGGCCATACTGCCACTCCATCCTCATCAAAATAAAACGAACTAGCATAGATTTTTTTGAACTTAGTAGCCACCTTAGTTCCTTCAATCATTTCTTTTAGCCCTGAAGAAATAATATAGTGTTCCACTATAACACCATTACGCTTACCATATTCATTAACTCGATCAAACCATGTTTCAACTCCAGGAAACAACTGTACTTTTCCACCATCTTTGTGCAATGTTTCCTTAGTAAATAGAACTTTTCCTCTTGATTTACTAGCCATCATATACATATAAGCAAGATTTTGATCCATATCATTATCCGATGCTAATCGGTTTGATTGTTTCCAAAATTCTGCTATTTCATAATCTATTGATTGTATATACCCCTGTGCCTGCATATCATCAGGAGATAACGTTTTATCAAAATCATAACAAATTGCTAAAATTGGTTGTTTCATAGGCTCATCCTTTCTTAAATGTAATACCGTAAAAGTTATAAACAATAATTTAGAGCAGCAGGCTAAAGCTCTTTATAAAGATTGGTTTTTCACTTTTTCTCCATTTTCCGCCGATGGCACTCTGCCTGATGGTTGGCGAGTTGGCACTGTTAATGACATTATTCAGCTTCACGACTCTAAGCGAGTTCCTCTTTCTGGAGCGGAAAGAGATAAAATGGCGAAGATTTACCCATACTACGGTGCTACATCGTTGATGGATTATGTTGGCAACTATCTCTTTAACGGTATTTATCTTTTGCTTGGAGAAGATGGCACCGTTGTTGACAGTTTAGGCTTTCCAATTCTACAATATGTTTACGGAAAATTTTGGGTAAACAACCACGCTCACATTATTACGGGTAAAGAAGGCTTCTCGGTTGAGGAACTATATCTCTTTTTTAGTTTGACGAACATTAAATCAATCGTTACAGGAGCAGTTCAGCAAAAGGTTAGCCAACAAAACCTGAAGAAAGTGCCTGCCATTATACCGAGAAAAGAAGCTCTGAATGCATTTGACGAACTAATTCAGCCGATATTTGCTCAAATTCGCAACCTAAGAGATGAAAATGCTCGTTTGGCTGAGTTAAGAGACACCTTATTACCTAAATTGATGTCTGGAGAACTTGATGTCTCCAACATAGAACTCTAAGCCGCTAAATTATTGTTTCTTATAATGATGGATTTCAAATATGTTTACTTAAAACTTTAGATTTATTAGTTGATACAAATTTAAAGGATGATGAGATTATACGTTTATTACAAAAGCATTTTGATTTAAGACCAAGTGAAGCTAAAAATCATATTCAAACTGCAAAAAATAGAAAAATGAGAGAATAAAAACAAAATAAACTTCTACCAACGGCAGGAGTTAAATAAAAGGAACTGCCGTTGATTGTCGTTCTCTTAATAAAAAAGGAGAAATGACAATGAAACAAAAAGTAATTAACGAAGTTGTTAATGGAATGGTGCCATTCCTAAACAATGCTCAAACTGAAAAGCTACAAGAAATATTATTTCATACATTATGGAATTATGAAGTAAGCACAGCAAATGAAAGCAATGAAGAAAAGAAACAAGATTTTGTAAATCTTTTCCTCTCTGCTAAACGGATTGAAGGATGCTCTGAAAAGTCTTTAAAATACTACAACGCAACAATTCAAGCAATGCTTGATGATATGAGAAAAGACGTAAAGGAAATCACAACTGAAGACATCAGAGGATATCTCACAGAATATCAGTCAAAGAAAAATTCAAGCAGAGTAACAATTGACAATATCAGACGAATACTATCTTCTTTCTTCTCCTGGCTCGAAGATGAGGATTATATATTAAAAAGTCCTGTAAGAAGAATTCACAAGGTTAAAACTGCAAGTAATATTAAAGAAACATATTCTGATGAGACGCTAGAACTTATACGTGATAATTGCGAAGAAATCCGAGATTTGGCTCTAATTGATTTACTTGCTTCAACTGGTATGCGTATAGGCGAATTGGTTTTGTTAAACCGCAATGATATTAATTTCAATGAGCGTGAATGCATTGTTTTTGGTAAAGGTGATAAGGAACGAGTTGCTTATTTTGATGCAAGAGCCAAGATCCACTTAAAGAATTATTTGGACAGTAGGACTGATAACAATACTGCATTGTTTGTGACTCTAAAATCACCTTTTAACAGAATCACCATAGGTGGAATCGAAACAAGACTACGAACTATGGGGAAAAACTTAGGAATAACGAAAGTTCATCCACATAAATTCAGACGAACCCTTGCAACAATGGCAATTGATAAGGGAATGCCAATAGAACAACTACAACAACTTTTGGGACATAAAAGAATAGACACAACATTGCAGTATGCTATGGTAAAACAGAGCAATGTTAAGATTGCACATAGGAGATACATAGGATGATGAAAACATTATCGAATTATATCGTTAAAACAATCGATAACAGAGGAAAAAACCCTTCGAAATATTATGGATTTGAAAAACACCCTGTCATAGATAATATTTTAATAAAGAATACTATATATCCAGATTTAAAAGCTGTAAATCGTTATATAGATGAAGAAACATTTAATACATTTCTTCGAGGATATATCCATAAAAATATGCCTTTGATAACACTTGTGGGAAATGGTATTGGAAATGTCACATTAGCACCAGATGACAATTCGACTATTATTCAAAATACAATTGGGTTTGAAACAAGTGATGAATTAAATGAGGTGTTTTTATATTATTATTTGCTTGCAAATCAAGAAAAAATACGAAATTTTGATAGGGGTAGTGGACAACCAAGTGTAAAGAAAACAGATATTTTGAATATGAATGTTGATTTTCCTGAAATTGATATTCAAAACAAAATTGTAAGTATTCTGTTTTCTATAGATAACAAGATTGAACTAAATAAAGCCATAAACAATAAGTTCCGCTTCTCTCTCATCAATAAGATTCTGCCTTATTTCGCTGGGAAAATCTTTAAATTTTTCTTTTAATATATCTTTAAAATTCATAATAGCACTCCTTTCGAATTTAGAAATAAACAATAATTTAGAGCAACAAGCTCAGACGATATTCGATAATATGTTCCCTAATATTTCAAATGGTTCTTGTGCCATTGGTGACTACATTACGCCCAAGCGTGGAAAAAGTTTGCTTTCTAAAAATGCGATTTTTGGCAATATACCTGTAATTGCCGGAGGATTAGAACCCTCTACCTATCACAATGTTGCAAATACTCAATCGCCTGTACTTGCAATTTCAGCATCAGGTGCTAATGCAGGATATGTAAGCTTATGGAATATCCCTATTTGGTCGTCCGACTCATCTTATATTGACAGTTCAATGACAGATGATGTTTATTTTTGGTATGTGCTTCTAAAAAAACGTCAAAAAGAAATATTCGATGCTCAAACGGGTTCGGCTCAACCGCACATTTACCCGCAGCACATTGCTTCTATGTCCGTATCAAATTTAGATATTGAAGAAGTACATAGTTACACATCAATTGTTACACCAATTTTTGAAATAATAGGACATCATAAAGAAGAAAATACAAGATTAGCTTCACTTCGTGATACCCTTTTACCGAAGCTTATGTCCGGCGAGCTTGATGTATCTAACATCGAAATTTAAGCCGCTAAATTATTGTTTATCTCATTGTTGAGTTGAATCTTTTTATCTAATGATTCTAAAATACTTGCAATCTTTTTTTGTTTATCCAATGCTGGCACATCAACCTCGATGTTGTTTAATATGTTTTGTGTCAACAAAGGTTGAGATGTACCAATTCTTCTTTCGTTTAATTGTAAAGAAGATAGCAAATAATACAGATAACTCAAATCCATATTTTCGTAGCACATCGCTTTAATTGCATTATCAGATACCCAGCACTCATCTTTAACTAAAAAAACGCTTCCGCAATAAACTCCTACACGACCTATTACTACACCCTTATTCATATTTGAAACGTTCGTATAGTCTAATATTCCATTGCCTCCGTAAACAGGTATTGAACCTTTGGAATCAGGTCTTTTTTTTCCGTTCTTAAATTCCACATATTTCGATAGTAATTCCATTATTCTTCCTCCACATTTATTATGAAGTAAGGACTCATACTGCTCTTTGATACTTCTGAAAGTGGTCTATTTGACGAAGCAACTGTACACGCTCCCAAAATCCCCTTTGATGCTTCTTCAATTCGCGTAATCTTAAACCAAGTCTTAAACACACCTGCATTGTCACGATAATACGCTGGTATTTCTTGTCTTGGAGGAGCATCATATTGTATCTTTTCAACATATGCCCAATATCTTCCCGTTTTTCCACTATGTATCAGCAATATTCTCGGGACTTCGTTATATAAAATTCTATTTAATACTTTTTGGGATACGGCCGCTCCTAATTTCCCATACCAGACAAATCCTTTTTCATCTATTAAATTTTGATGAGCTTGAATTGTACCTTCTGGTGGAGCAAATGTATCTGCAAATCTAAGAGCAACTGTTAATTCTTTAGATTTCATACCCAATCACCCCCAACTTCGCACGGATTTCATCTTCCAACTCGTGAGACTTTTGGAACATTTCAGAAAGCTCGGATGTCAGGCGTGTCATTTTTTCTTCAAACGGTTCGCCGTCGTCTTCCTGCTCTTCAATACCAACATAGCGGCCAGGAGTAAGGATATAATCCTGCTTTGCAATGTCTTCAAGAGAGGCTACTGCACAGAAGCCTTTCACATCTTCAAGCATACCATCTTGAAATGATGTAAATGTATCAGACAATTTCTGAATATCTTCATCAGTAAAATCTCTGTGCTTGCGGTCAACCATATAACCCATCTTCCGGGCATCTATAAATAAGGTTTTACCTTTCTGCTTTTTGTTCTTAGAAATAAACCAAAGTGTAACTGGAATTGTAACGCTGTAAAATAACTGCGTAGGCAGTGCCACAATCCCCTCTACAAGGTCAGCCTGAATAATGTTCTTTCTAATTTCTCCCTCACCACTAGACTGAGATGATAAAGCTCCATTAGCAAGTACAAGACCTATTTTCCCATTTGGTGCAAGATGATGTATCATATGCTGAATCCACGCATAGTTGGCATTTCCTGCTGGCGGCGTTCCATATTTCCACCTAACATCATCTTTTAACTTGTCTTGTCCCCAGTTTGAAAGATTGAATGGCGGATTTGCCATAATAAAATCAGCTTTAAGTGTTTTATGTAAATCATTGAAAAATGTATCTGCCTGATAAGGTCCAAAATCTGCATCGATACCGCGAATAGCCATATTCATCTTTGCCATCTTCCAAGTATCAGCATTAGACTCCTGACCATAAACAGCGATTTCTCCGCGTTTGCCACTGTGTGCCTGGATAAATTTTGCACTCTGAACAAACATGCCACCAGAACCACAACATGGGTCATATACACGACAGTTTTTGAATGGTTTCAAAATAGCAACAATTGTTTTAACGATACTTGCAGGAGTATAGAACTCACCACCCTTAACACCTTCATATGCTGCAAACTGCTGAATGCAATACTCATATGTTCTGCCAAGCAGGTCTTTGCTTTCTTCTGTATCTCCCATATCCATATTAGTGAAAAGATCAACAACCTCGCCTAATACTCGCTTATCCAAATCTGGACTTGCATAATTCTTTGGAAGCACATTTTTAAGAGTTGTATTTTCCTTTTCAATAGCTCTCATTGCATCGTCGATAACAGTGCCAATTTCTGGAGTATGCGCTGCAGATGCAATCTTGCTCCAACGGGCATCCTCTGGTACAAAGAAAATATTATCTTCTGCGTATGCATCCTTATCATCTTCAAAACCATCGCATTCTTCAACAAGCTGTTGATATCGTTTTTCAAATGCACTTGATATATAACGCAAAAAAATAAGTCCTACGATAACCTTTCTGTATTCTGCTGCCGGAATGTGTCCCCAAAGAACACAAGCCGCATCCCATATTTGTTTTTCAAAGCCAATGTTAGCATTATTTTGAACTGCCATTTATAAATTCCTTTCTATTAGCAACTTGCTATATTTATCTGCACATTTTTCTTCATTTTGCAATATCACTATCGTTCTATCTCCACAATATCATCAAAGCCACATTTCAATTCAACACATATCCTAGCCAGTATATCTAACGATACTTGTTGGTCGTTGTTCATTTTGGTAAATGTACTTGGTGCTATCTGTGTTTTTTTTCTCAATTCAGTTTTCGTCATATTCTTATCAATTAACAACTTCCATAAAGGTTTATAAGTTATTTTCACTTGATTTTCTGACATGTTATTTCCTCCGATTATCACGTCAAATAGTCTTTTTATCTTGATTTTTATTATATCATCAGTTTTTCGCTTATGCAATTACAAATTTCGAGTTCTCGAAATCATGCATATGATTATCCACAAAAAATTGAACAGAGGACTCGCCTCCCTCTGCCCCTATTCCACATTTTGTCTTCTACTTTTTCCGTATTAGTATCTCTATCGACACTTTCATCATAAATTCTCTGAAACGCCTCATAAAGTCCATCCTCATCCAGCTTTATTCCAAGTTTTTTCATCACATCCGAGAACAACCTTATGCTTCCACTTACATCAGCAATATCAAATCCGAATATATCCGTCTTAACAGAATCGCTGACATTCCCATAACCACCAAGCTCTGATATCTTCCAGACAATCTGCTCTGCTTTGTCCACAGGTTCTTTTTCTTTAAGTTCAACAAATTCACTTTTACCTGTTACATCAGTTATACTTTCGTCCATTCTTGTCACATTCACATCAGACAAATTATGAATCTCTTGTTTTCCTATACCATCTAAATCTGTTCGCTGTTTTCTCACACTATCTGTTTGCTATTTCTGTCTGCCCATTCCATCGATATTGACATGACAATCACAAATAATAGGTGTTTTTAAAATTATTTTCCCATTCTTTTTTTCTGACATTTTATTCCTTGTTCCTTCCATATCTTTTCTCCAAGGATTTATTTAATGTTTAAATATCTAAACCTGTTTGCATTTTTATCTATCATCCTTATTTTCATAAAAGGCTTTTTCACACCTTTCTTATAAATCACCCCACATTCACTATTGGGACTGCCTTCGAGAGTGATTTTGTCTATTTCTGAATAAGCGATTACTTTTTCTTTTCCAAACAGCCATTTATATCTGATTTTTCTGTTTTCTATAGTATATTTGTATGTGCATGTATGTATAGCTGATATGACAGAAAAAACTAGGCATACTACCCAAAACAGATATAAATCTGGTCTGTTATCTGCAACTACAATTGTCATGATTAGGAATCCTAAAAGCACCAATACTGTTACTATGGATAACCCTTTATAGAAGTTTGGTCGATAAATCACAAATTGTTCTGTATTATTTATATCTTCGGGTGGAGTTAAGTTATAGAGTTTCATCATATCCTTTTCAAACCAATCTTTGAATTTAATAGAATGTTTACTTAATAACGTAAGTCCTATTCCGTACGCTGCAAAAATGGATAGCACAATAATCATTATTACAAATCCAGTGAATGCTCTGGGCTCATTAATATTGGATGGTACAAAGAAAGCAATTAATAGCAAAATTGCAATCAAGCTTAAAGTACATCCATAAATAATACGCCTCATGAAAGTTCCTATTTCTGTTTCTTTCTTTTTCTTCTTTTTTGTATCTTCTTTATATAATTTATTACTCATCTTATACCCCTTTTAAAACAAGCTCATTATGCATACAATTCCTATTACCAGGAAAATTGAGCCAAATCCATAACCGAACAATTTTGCTTTCTTTTCCACAGAACCATTGGGGAACTCTTTATCATCAATGTGGATATAAATAGTTTTCTGGAAATTTAGATTATCAGCTATTTTGGTTACTATGGTTTCTTTTGGGGAATCATCGTATTTAAAGCAGACTTTTGACCCTTTTGGATATTTTGCAATTACCTGTTTTATAGTTTTTTCTGTGCCAATGCAGTTAGATTTTCCTTTTATCAACTCTCCATCTAACTCAAAGGATACAATGATGCGAGGTAAGCAAGGTCTGAGTTCACCGTCGTCCCACGTTTCTGTCCTGACTTTTTCTACAATACCTTCTGCATCTTTCCATGTTGAGTAGTCTGTTGGCTTAAATAATTTGAATATTCCAATAATTATGAATAAGCCTATGCTTATCATTACTAGACCACCTAATATCATTTTAAGTTACCTCCATGTTTCTATATGCTATATCTTCTTTATATGAGATACGAAATTTTTATGTAATATTTATCAAGCAGACATTTCACCCAAAAATCATTTATAAAGAATACCTGTATAATTATTCAACACATCATCTGGTTGTATGACATTCGATACCATCGAAATCTCCAGTTTGTAGATAGTATTTAAATCGCCAACTGCTCCTTCAACCGGAGTATATCTGTCAATATAAACATTGGTCTTCTTTTTTGTCGTAATAGCCAATGCCACATAGTCATCCGTAGTAACCAGTTTATAATAAACATCTTCATCCGGAAAACTCTCACGTGCTCTGCGCACTATATTAGCAAAATTATAACGCTCGGATTCCTCTCCTAATGGTTCTTCTCCACCATCAATTGCAGTCTGAAGTTCTTCAAGTACCTTCACTGTTCTGTCGTCATTTTTTCTGTTGTCAGCAATTGACTGAATAGTGGTTCCCAGACAGATTACTAGAATGATAGCAGCCATAATAGCTAGTGCTGAAACAGCTCCGATTACGATTTCTCGTTTCTTTTTCTTCTTTTCAATCTCCGTTAACTGTGTAGCTGCAAACTGCCGCGAAAAAGTATCAGCATGCTCATTTCCATAGGCAATAAATGCCTCTTCTGTATTATATCCTGGATACATCTGGTAGATCTGGTTTTCTGAACAAAACTTCTCCATCCGCCAATAAAATGGAATATACCATGAGGTATATTTTCTACGTCGAACAAAAAATATAAGCAGCCCTATTACAATTATAGAAAAATATCCTGTCATAAGAATTGCGTCTTCCAATCCTTGTATACGAGAGGCTTCTTTCTCCGGTATAACTGCGATGATACTGTAATCTCCACTATCTTCATCCTTAGACCAGTAAGTGTTAAGACGTCCTCCGTAAGACCATCCAGTGGGATCTACCCCAAGATCAGTCAATGAATAGACAACGTGCTTTCCTTTATTCGGATCCTTAACAGATAATGTAAGTCCATCCTCCTGAACTACACCTGTCACAGTCATAGTTCCTTTTAATTGCTGGCCTGTTGCAGCTTTAATCGCATCAAATCTAAGACCAAACCCAAAAAACCATACACATGTGAGAACAAAGTTAAGAACAATAAAATGAATCAAGCTTGCCCAAAGATTGTATCTCAAAGATTTTTCTAACTGTTCTCTTTCTGAAGAAGGGATGCCTGGCATGGTAATATACCAGGAAGCAATCATTTCTCGTCTTGTTTCATTTTCATTTGCGCGTTTGATATTAGCAGCATCTCGTACAGTTGTTGCCACCCCCATAAGCACACTCCTTTCAAATTCACATTTGCCGATTTTCAATCAGCGGAGGATTTTCAAAGATAACTTCTCGACAAACTAAACTTGAATTTAAAAAATTATCTTATTCCTATTTTCTAATAATTACATCTGAAATTTATTCCTATTTTTTATTTTTACAATATCTCCCTTTTTTATCTGGTCTTTTGAAATTCCTCTTAATCCCAGTCCAACATGTTCAGTAGCATATGCTGCATTATTGGGCTTTCTGTCTTTTGTATGAATATCAATTGCAGTTATAGTAGTTTCATATCTAGCCACAGTTGCAATTTCTCCTACTCTGCACATTCCTGTATTAATCATTCCATTAACAACAGTACCTACTCCAATAATTACAAAAGTATCATCAACTGTTAAAGTAAAATCTTCTTTCAGGCATTTTTGCACATTTATTTTTGACATATACTCCAACTCTTTTTCTTTAGGTTCCACAAATTCACTTTTACCTGTTACATAAGTTATACTTTCGTCCATTCTTGGTATGTAACCCTGTCATAAAGTCAGAAATTGTTCTTTCACTTATAGGAGAAATTCGAGGGGATAAACGGAACTGTTTTTTTCTAAACAATAGTATGTAAATGTTTACGACAAACTGGAAGTTTTCTCTTTTTATAATAACATGATTTTTTCTTCAATAATATCTTTATCATCAATATACTCTTTATCCTTAGCTTCTTCTTTTAATCCTTCTATAATCTTCTGCAATGCATCAGGTTTTACATTTTCAATACCAAACGAATTAATTTTATCATCAACTCTTACTGCATTAGAAACACCACCAACAAATAATATGTAATCCACAAACTCAAAATCACACATATAGTTTTTAAACAATGTTACTAACTCTTTTCCTATTGCCTTTGATGAGTTTTCTTTTGCTCCTTTTGACTGTATATCACACAACTTATCAGACAATGCATCCATGCCTGTTAAATCATTAAAAAAATCGACAATAAAATAGTATATATCCTCACTATCTTTTCTCAGATTCATTAGATATAATAATGACTTTGTTTCTGCCCCCGATTTTCTTGTTTTTCCGATGATTTTACAGTATATTACATTACTTCACCTTCTCTCCAAATTCCTGCATTTAATGTCTTACAGATTTTACTTAAAATTGTCAGACTAACCTCTTCATCTCGACGTAACTTTGTCATCGTATTAGGAGCAATTTCTGCCTTTTTACGCAAATCTGATTTACTCATTTTTTTATCTACTAACAATTTCCATAATTTGTTATATGATATAGCCATAATAGCATCTCCCATTCATTTCTTATTCCGTTTATCCTACCAACTTGTCCAACATTTCTATAATTTTTTCCTTTTCACCGCTGCCATTAGTTTTAAATCTCAGTAACGGAATTTCATATAGCTCCATTATATGATTTTTCATCAAATCTCTTGAAGCCTGCACAGTATCATCTTTATGATATTCATATCCGTCAACTTCAATCGCCAGCACAGGCTTTTTACCAATTCTGTTATAAATCAGAAAATCCAAATGTGTTGCCGTATTCATTGCATACTTGCATTCCTGTTCGTTTAATAATTCCGGATTTTTAATCAACATATTCAACGGAAAGTGGCAAACAACATCTAAGCTTGAATACTTATTATCGGCGATGATTTCCTCTATCAATGAATACATTAGATTCTCCGAATCAAATTCTGATATCTTTTTATGCTTCTGCAAATATACCATTCTTTCCTCGGTATACTGCTTGTAAAGATAATCAAAAATGGAATATATTTTACTCTCTGCCACCTCAAAATTGTTATATTGGATGTAATCTATTAAATCTGTTATATTGTGCTCTTTTGATTGTTCATTTCCAGTTACAACCAACATCAATTTCTTCTTCGCTCGTGATACAGCAACATTGATTAAATACGGATCATCTGCAAAATCAGATATCTCATCATCCACAGTAGATATAATAATATTCTCTTTTTCCTTGCCCTGGAACTTATGCACTGTAGCCACATCAATATCTGTTATCTCCTTGCTTAATGCTTCTACCTGATTTTTGTACGGTGCAATAATTCCGGTTTCTTCCGGATTAGAAACATATTTTGGTATAATCTCATTTTTAATAACATCTATCTGTCGCTGACTATAATGATTACGCTCGTGATTTCCTGCGACTGTTTTTACCACAGACAATACATCTTCTTCGCCCTTATCTGTTGTCATTATAATCAATTCGCCACGATAGAATTTCTGGTTGCAGAAATTAATTATCTTAGGGTGACATCTATAATGCTCCCGCAATAATGTTTGTGTTACATTTGGCATGACATCCAAAATGGATTGCAGAAAACTCTTCGTATACTGATATCCTTCATTCACATTAAATGTATCGAATATAGCTTTTGCTTTGGCCTTTATATCATCTGTAACAACATTAGGAAGCTGCTTAGTATCCCCCACAATAACAACATTCCTTGCACAGGAAAGTGCCAATACGCCAGTCGCAATATCTACCTGTGATGCCTCATCCATTATAAGATAATCGTACACCACATCTGAATTCAGGCTATTTCTTGATGAAAATGTTGTACTTAAAATAACAGGATATTCATCAAGAACATCATATGGTTCTTTCCACAAATTATCTTCGCTAAATATCTTTCTACTGCTTTTACCTTCATATTTTCTTGCCAGTTTATCTTTCAATACAACCATTGACTGATTGCATAAATCATCAAGCAAATTCTTATTCACATTATTTAAATACTTTTCAATATCTGTAATCTCAGCAGACAATTCTGCCTGCTTTGCTTGATAATACATAGCCTGAAAAGTTGTAATTATCTTCGAAATATCCTGCTTATAAAAATTCCAATCAATTACTCCATATTTAAATAAGGCTTTTATCTTAAACCAAAAACCTATTGCCTTTTTCTCTTCTGAAATCAACTGGCACTCTTGCCACAATACCATCCAATGTTTTGATGATAGCTCTTTCTTAAATTTTATATTGTCAGTATCAACATCTGATTCTTCAACATATTGATTGAAATATTGCCGTTCTGTAACCAATTGTGAAAGTTCCTGCCTTAAACACGCAAGTTTTTCCTGCTTATCAAAAACAGTTTTCAATTGGCTGGATTGCTCTGCTATTCTTTTCTGCAAATCATATAAATTTTCATTTGTTTTCCAAAGCGAAAAGTCCGGATAATTTGTATCCTGATGCTCAACAAATATTTTCTTGTTCTTAGAACTTCCTAATGTTGCAGCAACAAAACCTAAATTGTACTTGGATGATGATAATTTTTCATATACATTTTCCGTCGCCGAATTGTTATTGGATACTATCTGTACCGTTTTTCCCTGCATCAATATATTGGCAATAATATTTAATATAGTTTGTGTCTTGCCTGTCCCAGGAGGACCCTGTATAACACTAATTTGATTCTCCATAGCATTTTTCACAGCATTGTACTGACTGTTATTGCATCCAAATGGGAAAATCGGAATATATTCGTGTCCTGCTCTTTTTCCTTGTAACGATAATGGATTCAAATACTTTGCTAAAGCTACATCACTACCCACAAAAGAAATCTTGTCAAACCTCTTAGACAATAGTTTTTCACCAGTCTCTTCATTCCTAAGATTACTCAAACCTGCAATTTGCTTTATATATTCAAATACATTTGATGACTGACTTTGATTAAGACAGGACTCTATAATACGCAAGTCGCTCCGACGATAATCTCTTTCACTACCATCACCAAAACAAATATGCCAATAAGACTCGTATATACTTCTAAATACATATATTGCTTTAATGTCAAAGAACTCTCGTCCATCTCTGCTAATACGGTACATGTCAGGATTTAAAACTTGAGGTTCTTTTAACCATTCTACATTTGAATACGCATATGAATATGTTTTTCCATTATTAAACTTAACATCCATCTTTTTTGTGTATGAATTATACATACACGAAATTATATCAGGCGTCTTTATTTCACCTTTAATAATAATCATATTGTATCTTGTATTCATCTATACCTCACTACTTCTTATCCGCACGCTGCTTTCTTTGTATTTATAAACACTTTCTTTTCCAAACAATTCCATTACTAACACCTAACTTCTAAACTATACATCTCTGTCTTTGCTTATACACAACTTCCTGTAATCCTACTTCTTCTAACAGATTACGAAATATTTCATTTATAGTTGCTTCTTCATAATAAATTTCACCATAATAACGTTTGGGGAAATCCATATGTCCTAGCGCATCAAAGCCTCCCACTTTTACCGTTTTTAATACTTCCTGCCAATATTTCTATTCCCTGGTTTTCATTGCTTTTTATCTCACTAATTTTCTTCCAAAATCCATCTGCGGAATAATAATTATATCCATAATCGTTTTTGTTTAAATAGACATGATCTGTAAAACAAATAGTCGTTATACCTTTATCTTTGCTTCTGAAATATAATCTACTATTTTAGCTTCAGAATCGCATGAAAACTCAGTATGTACATGCATATCTCTCATTTTTCTATTTCCTTTCAAGTTTTACATATCAATCCACTGGATAAATGCCGTCTTATCCGAACTGTTATATCCGGCATTCCGATAAAAATTTAATGTGCTTTCTTCCTTAGAACCTGTCAGCAGCATCATTTTATAGCAATTATTCTTCTTCGCTATTTGCTTTGCAAAATTCAAACAAGCAGTTGCATACCCCTTCTTTCGATAATCTCCGTGTGTCACTACATTCTCCACAAATGCATATGGGCGCACATTTCTTGTAAGGTTAGGAATAATCACACAGACGCAGGATGCCACAAGCTTATTATCCACTTCACAAACGATAAGATGATGATTATTGTCATTTATAATACTATTCCAAGCATCTCTCAACTCCTGTGAATCCTCCGGAACATTTGTCTCATGTAAATACAAGTATAAATTTAATATTTCATCTAAGTCATCCATATTTGCTTCTCGAATCATGTTCTATCACCTCATATCTGAATTTGTATTTCTCCACTCCTGTGCACTTTGCAAAATATTTTCTATTAATAAACTTTTACCATTCGTATATGCTTGCCTATCCTGCGGAAACATCTTTGCCAATTGTTCTTTCAAATCAGAGTATTCCTTTGCTTTATCTTCATGAGCATTCAAATAATCACGCATATTCAGATAATCATTCCACTGCTTTTCACCATAAATTACCACATGAATAAAATTTGTTTGGATATCATTTTCTGTATCGTAGCACACATATAAATGTTGCCCCGGGTGATCCTGTCTTCGATACACAATATCAGATGCCTTCAATTCCTCATTATGTGCCATAATTTTACAATAATATGTGGCATATTTTATTTCTCACAATCTGATAATATCTTTTTTATAATTCTACCAACTCATCTCCCTCAAAATAATAAATATTCTCTTTCTTATATCCATACTTCGAATCAGGAAATGCTATATGAGGCTCAAATGTAAAATATTTTACTTCTCCTAGCTTTGACTTATTCCCTTTTTCGATGTAAACTCTGTCACTCTTAACCTTCACAATTGAATGCCCGAGGTTTCCCATAAAATCAAGATTAACAAATCCATTTTTCAATATAAATTCATTCATATAATAATAAAGTTCTTCGAAGGTAGTTTCCTTCGTAACGAAAGTTAATAACTTTGCATGCAATTTTTCTTCCATCTGCAAACCACTTTTCCACTCCTGATTTTGAATTAATTCTATATCATCTACAACCTTACCATTTTCCAAAATAATAGTTCTTGCATAATCACCCCAGATATTACCAATCTGTGGGCTTAAATCGATGGTAAGAATATCGTTATTATCTATAACTCTATCCGATGTTACATACTGTTTACCGGATACAGAAACTGTCGTCTCATCCCCCGCAAATACAAATGCTCCAACATCCCAATACCAAAAAGAGTCTGCACCTAACTCCAGCAATTTATCCTCACACAACCTGCGAATTTCAAGTAAATTCATCCCCGGCTTGATAATACTCTGTATGTATTCTATAGTCTTTTTTGCTGCAAGTTGTATCTTGGTGTATGATTGCCTTTCCATTTGCCAAAACTTTTCAAGTAGTATTGGTTGTATCAATGGATAAGTCCAATTTTCAGGCAATTCATCCATAAGTTCAACCTTCTCTATCTCGCTATCTAACTTGCCCGAAAACTCCTCTATCTCAGCAAAACACAACAATCCATGGGATTCTTCACCCGTTTCATTTACACTGTTTTTTCCTGTAACAGAATATACACACAAAGGCTTAATATCAAACTTTACAGCCCCCGTTTCTTCCTGAAGTTCTCTTTTAGCGGTCTCTAAAATATCTTCTCCTTCTTCGCGATGTCCTCCTGGAACTTCATATGTATCACGTTCTTTATGTTTACACATTACCCACTTCCCATTACTCTGTGAAATAATCACAGCAAACTTCAAAAAATCGTCATCAACTGTATCATAAAAATTCACTTCTAACATTTCACCTTTCTCCTCCCCACTCTGCCATGAATTCCTCAAGATAGGATTCCATGATAGATTGTCCCGATATATCTGCCCAGTATGATGGAGACACAGATATAACTATATCAGCCCATTCATATTGCTCAATTATCCTATCAACATCGTCATTCTGAACACATTTTGCTGTATTATGACAAGTTCTACATCCTTTGCAAAATTTTATATCATAATCATCAATACATATGTTTTTAACATCATGTTTCTTTTCCAGACAAGTAGTAGCTATATTAACAATTTCTGCTGTTGCTCCATTTCTTACAGGACTACAATTCATTACCAATACTTTTATTTTGACCTCCGCTTTCATGTACCATATTTTTATATGATATCACAGAATCACTACATCATCAATAACAATCGCAATATCTTGCGATTGTCTCCTATTTTTTAATATATAATTCAGCTGCGTAAAGTGAATCAGGGTGACAATTCTCATAATGACTACGGCAAAAAAAACACGTTCATGAAATTGTGGGCAGTACTGCGGTAGAAATAGCCAATGGCAAACACATTCACTTTTTCGATGCAATAACAGATGTTTCAGATGGCTACAGACACAGATTTCAGGATGTTTCATTAATTGAAGTCCTACAGATTTCAAACACTGTAATTAAGCATAGAAATTACTTCGTAATTTCATACATAATCATTACTGCAAGAAAAATAATATTCACAACTGTAAAATATACAAAATATCTTCCCTTAAATTCTGGTTCTTCTTTAACTAAAAACTTGTAAGATATCAAGCTTGCCATTGACGCAATTAATGTTCCAAGTCCACCTATATTTACTCCCACCATTAATGCTTTATAATTTCCGGTAAATCCGGATAACAAAAATGCTGCCGGTACATTACTAATTATCTGACTAAGCGCAATTGCTGTTCCTCTTTCTCTTCCAACAACAACATTTGCAAAAAAGTCATTAAGAAACTCTATTCTTTCCATATTTCCAACAAATATGAAGAATGCTATAAATGTAAGCAACAATGAATAGTCTACTTTTTTTAATATTTTTCTATCGAATAATAAAGTAGCAACAACTGTTATAATTAAAACAATAATATAATTTATTATTCTAAGAACTACTGATAGCGCTCCTACAAACAAGAGACCATATATTACAAATAATTTTATATTTGCTGCATCTAAAACTTTTAAAGATTGATTGTACTCTTTATTTTCAATTTTAATTATTTCTTTTTTTCTGGTAATTACAATAATAGAAATTAATATAACGACACAAGCTACCACACTATATGGAAGCATTGTAAAAACAAATTTTCCTAAATTCATGTTAGATTTTGTATAAAGATATAAATTTTGAGGATTTCCTATTGGTGTAAGCATACTTCCAAAATTAGCTGCTACTGTTTCAAGACAAACTAAAGGAATAACCCACTTTTTTCTCATTTCTTTCCTTTTTCCTTTAAATATAATTAAAGTTAAGGGAACAAAAGTGATAAGAGCCACATCATTTGTAATTATCATACTTGACAAAAAGCAAAGTAATACAAGAACAAAAAAGAGTCTTCTTGTATCATTAGCTTTTTTTAACAATGCTGCTGCCATTTTGTCAAATACACCTATACTTTTAAATCCGGCAACCACTACCATTAGGCAAAACAAAATCCCTAAAGTGCGAAAATCTATATAATCTACATATTTCTTATCTACTCCTACTATCACTGATGAAATAATCGCCAGTATAGTTGCAATTAATAATACTATTTCACCTTTTAGGGTTTCCTTTATGTTTTGCATATCTTTACCTTTCATAGCCTATTTTTGCTTCATATGAGGTTAGGGTCAAAAGGTATTTGACCCTGATTTGATAATTTTGCTTTTCTCCTAATATTTTTTAAAGCTAGGTATATAAGACCTACTCCCCAGAATATGAAAAATAACACTACTATCATATAAAATACTCCTATGCCTAATGTCTCGGATCCTAAAATGCTTAAGTCAAATCCAAACCATCCAGTCTTTGCACCAAAATTCATAAAATTATATGGTGCATACATGTTTTCTCCCCATCTCATACCAAGATTTGCTGCTATTACTACAAAAGCCACATACATAAGTGGTGGAACTGTTGCAAATAATGCATGCACCTTTGTTGAACGATATCTGTAATCATATAAAATAAAATCAGCTATTGCTAATACAGGAGCTATAAAATGAACACAAAGACTTCCTGCTCCGTTTGACAGATACGCCTGTAAAAAACCTTCTTCGTTGGTTGGCGCAAGCAATGTAAGATAAATTACAAATGTCAAAGTTATACTTATAGTTGCCATAAATTTTACTATATACATCCAATTTTTTTTACAGTCTTTCTTTCCATCCCAAATCAGCAAACAAATATCCATACATATAAAAATCACCAAAACTATATCAATTAATATGTTGGATAGGTTTGTAAAATATGTAAATGATTTTAAACTGTCCATTGTTCTTATCATTCCATATGCAGATGCTATTACTGCTACCATCTTAATTACAATGCCAGTAATCAATTCTTTCCTGTTGTATTTTTGTTCTAAATCACTCATCCTTGTTCTCCTAAACACAATTTCAAAAAAATATTACCATACTATATTTACATTATCTCGACTTTTAATATATATAGTTTATACTATTATTTATTTTCTCAAATCCAATCATTTCCTTGTTTAATAGCGAGCAAAATCATACCGGTATTTTTATTTCCAATATGTGGAACCCATGGTTCTTCAATAGATTTAGTTAATCAGTACAATAACTTATCTACAGATGCCACATCATAAACCACACCTTTTACATGCTCAACCTCTATTTTATACAATGCATGAGCCGCAATATGTTCAGCAGCCTGCTCTAAATCTCTAATGCCCGATGTTCCTTTATACTTTTCAATAATCAAATCTAACGCTTCATCTGTAACTACACATTCCTCTGGCTCCATATGCATTCTCTTCATAACCTTTGGAAGTGCAAATTTTGTGAATATAGTTTTCTTCTCTTCAAATGTATAATCCTGTATATCAATTACAGCAAATCTTGATAATATAGGCGCACTAATAAGGGACTTATCATTAGCGGTAGCTATAGGATATACACCTACTGTAGGAATCATACATTCCATATAATTATCTGTAAATCCTAAGTTATCAAGAAGTGTAAGCAGTACATCCGCAAGATTTCCATTTTCCTTACCCTTTGTTGCTTTATCAAGCTCATTAATAATAAATACCTGTTTTGATTCACCGGCTGTAGCAAAAGCCTCCATAATTATTCCAGGTTTTGCATTTGCATATACACGGGAACTGCCTGTAAGCTGTTCCGGGTCGCTTATTGAACTCATATCAAGTGTAGTCCATGGTAATTTCAGTATTCTTGCAACAGCATATGCTACCTGAGATTTACCAGTTCCTGCAGGTCCTACTAACAATATTCCATATGCCGGCAATGTATTTGTTCGATTTATTTGTATAATAGTTTCGATTATTCTTTGCTTTACCTGTTCCATTCCATATAACTCTTCATCAAGAATTTTTCTTGCCTCCACAGGGTCTATAGCTTCAAAATAATCATTTTTCCATTGAATATTCATCATAATAGATAAAGCTCTTTGTGCATGGCGTCTCTCTTCCGGTGTCACTTCATTAGAACGAGCCACAGCAAGATTTCTTCTTGCCCAAAGTCTAATATTATCCGGCAAGGTCTTTCCGGCACATTCCATAAAATCAGAAATACTGGTAAGACTGGTAAGCTTCATTGCATCGCCTTCTTCTTCCTGCTCATCCTCAAGGCTATCTTCTGTAGGTGCATCACTTGCTAATAATCTTTCTATCATAAACTGTAAGAATCCATCCTGTGCTGACAAAATATCTGCACCACTTTTAACAGTTTCTCTAATTCTATATACTGCATAACCTTCTTCTCTATTTTCTCCAGACAGTCTGACTGAAATTCTTCTTTGTCCAAGCCACTTGATAAGACTTATAAATCTTGCATCTAACTTTAAAATATCAGCATCTATACTTCCTTCTTCATCTTTAAACTGAAAAGCTGTTTTCTTTTCTTGATTTAAAAACATTCCTGAAGAATGATGTTTCCATTTTTTATTTTTGTTATCTAAAACCATTATAGGCTTGTCTGCACTAGTTGTATTTTCACTACTATATATAGTAGTATATGTACATACAAAATCTTCTGCTTTTTCATTGGCGCTACTATTAAAATCAAAAACTGGCATATTAAATCTCCTATGTAAATATTACTTTTTTCTTGTTCGATAGTTTATCACATTTTTTACAGTTATACATCAATAATTTTTTCTTTTATTAAAATTTTTAATATTTATATTCACATTTATATTCATTTTAATATTCGTCTTTAAAATCCATAATAAATACATTAAAATCTAAGTATTATTCAATTTCCTTCAATGCTTCCGCCATGTTGATTTTCTTTGTTTTAACAGTAAGCACACTATCCACTATGACCGTAAACAATAATGTAATAAGAATTGCCAATACGAAGCTTGACGGTGCCAGTCTGTAACCGAAATAGAATGTACTGATTTTTATCTGATTCATTACATACATCAATAAAACTATTCCAAGTGGAATTCCACATATTGAGCTAATTATGGTTAATATAATATTCTCTCTAAATACGTATGAATTCTGCTCTCTATTGTAAAAACCCAGAACCTTCAGCGTTGCAATCTCACGAATACGTTCCATAATAGTAATGTTTGTCAAATTGTATAAAACAATAAATGCAAGTGCACCAGCACATACAAGTACAATAAGTACAATATAATTCATACTTTCAAGCATACTTTCAACATTTTCTTTTAAGTCGTTTGTAATTGATACCGACGCTACTCCATCTATATTCATTATATCAGCCCCAGCCTTATGTTCATCCACTCCATTCTTAAAATTCACATATGCAGTATTAATACCAGGCTCATATCCCCAGCCTTCCTTACACGTTTCGCAGTTTACATAAATATAATCTCCCATATAGTTATCAAATATATCAGATACAATGAGACTCATACTATTGTACTCACTATCCTTGACCTCTATAACATCTCCAGCCTCAATGCCCATTTCCTCCGCAAGTCGGTAATTAATAACTGCCTCGCCTTTATCCGGCCATTCTATTTGCTTATTTTTCTTATGAAGATTAATAAATGCTGACATATCATCATTATAAGCTACCATTACCAAAGATGCTGTTTCATTATTTTTTGAAATTTCCACATTACTACTGTGAACTAAAACAATATCATCGGCAAAATCACTACACTGTTCTAAAAAATAATTCTTATTAGAATTATCCTGATTGGAAATAAACTTTACCGATGCATCATATAGGCTTATTTCCTCATACTGACGTTTAACAATAGGTTTGATGGTATCTCGTATACCAAAACCAGCCAGAAGAAGTGCTGTACACCCGCCAATACCAATTATCATCATAAACATTCTCTTTTTATATCGAAAAATATTTCTGATTGATACCTTATGTAAAAACTTTAGACGTTTCCATATAAATCCTATATATTCAAGAAAAATCCTTTTTCCTGCGGCCGGTGCCTTAGAACGCACAAGTTGTGCTGCACTTTCCTTTAAATCCTTGTGACATACTATCCAGGTTGCCCCTAGTGAACATAACAGGTACAATGCGAAGCATCCGAAAAACAACTTCCAGTCCAGAACAAATTCAATAGGTCGATCAATGTTATACATAATATGATATACCTTCCAAAGTACCATTGGCATAACCTTAGAACCCACTAAAAATCCTATAATGCTGCCTATTGCTGATGCACTTCCTGCATATACCATATACTGTGAAATAACTACGGTATCACTATATCCCATTGCTTTAAGAATACCATTGTGTGTACGTTGCTCACTAACCATTCTTGTCATAGTGGTAATGCACACAAGTGCAGCCACAAGGAAAAAGAATACAGGAAAAACCTTTGACACACCTGACACAATCGCCGTATCATTTTCAAAACTTGCATATCCAATATTGCTACTACGGTCAAAAACAAAAAATGCAGGAGTATACTGTGAAGCAGCCTCTCCATATAATTGTTTAGCACGTACTCCGATACATCTTTCCAATGTAGTATCAATACTCTTTTTCATTGATTCTATTCTGTCCTTGTATTCCTCAGAATAAATATCCCCTGAATCAGTTATTGTCAGGTAGATTTCAGAATAATAATCAGCTGTAAATGCCTCCGGCAGAACATACATAAATCCCGATACGCTTCCTCCTGCCAATGATGTAGTACCACGCTGAAAATTTATATACTCAGATGAATTGCAAATACCCACCACTGTATATTCATTACTTGAAAATGCACCTAATGTTTCCTCTGTATTGCTGTCAGAAAGTACTACCTTATCACCTATATTTTCTTTTGCATAATATCGTGCATCCAGCAGACATTCATGTTCATTTTCAGGTAACCTTCCATATATAACATCCAGTCCGTTAACACCATCAAGGATTGAATGTGCGTGATATACCCTGTCTGAACCATCCTCTCCTATGTATATTAAGTCAGCACTAACTGAACCAATACTTTTCTCAATTCCGTCAAGCTTTTGAAATTCTTCAACATCCGCGTCAGTAAATCCTAATGTACTAATCAGCTTAAAATCATACAGATTCATCTCATCCAAGTATTTATCAGCCGTTTTTATCATTGATTCTTCTGCAACACGAAGTCCTGCAAAAAAACCAACCCCCAATGCAATGATAGCTAATATTGCTATATAACGTCCCAACGAGTCTTTTATTGTACGAAAAATTGATTTTTTTATCATATATTATTTACCATTCTATCTCTTCTATTGATTTTCTGTTTTCATTTTTTCTCTGTTCGACAACTGTTCCGTTTTTAACACATATTACCCTGTCAGCCATTGCTGTCAATGCACTATTATGTGTAATAATCACAACTGTCATCCCCGTAGCCTGGCTTGTGTCCTGCAGCAATTTCAATACCTGTTTACCTGTAACATAATCTAATGCTCCCGTTGGCTCATCACAAAGTAAAAGTTTGGGATTTTTAGCAAGGGCTCGTGCTATTGACACACGTTGCTGCTCACCACCAGAAAGCTGTGCCGGAAAGTTCACCGCCCTATCCTTCAATCCAACCTGTTCAAGAGTCTCCATTGGGTCAAGAGGATTACGGCAAAGCTGTGTTGCCATTTCAACATTTTCAAGAGCTGTAAGATTCTGTATCAAATTGTAAAATTGAAATACAAAGCCAACATCATGGCGGCGGTAAGTTGTGAGTTCTCTTTTAGAGTAGCCTGATATATCCTTGCCATCTACAACTACACTTCCTGTAGTCAATGTATCCATCCCTCCAAGAATATTAAGAAGAGTTGTTTTACCGGCTCCGGATGGACCAACTATTACACATATTTCTCCCTTATCAATACAAAACGAAGCATCATGTAATGCTTTTATCTCTACCTCACCCATATTATATATTTTGTTTACATTATTAAATTCTACAAAATGTTCCATGCTTTGTCCTTCTATATATTTTTTATCTGCATTTGTCCTAAATAGTTTCTTTCATTTCAGGTCAGGCAAACCAAAATGCCAACTTATAGGCTTACTACTTATAAATTATATCATAGAAAAAACTATAGTTAAATATTTTTTTTTGGAATTTGAATTGATCCAATCTTTATTTTTGTTTTCAACCGGGGTGTGAAAGGCGCTGCGTCGGCAACTATTTCAGGTCAGATAATTAATGCAATCATATGGTGCAAAATCAATATACGGTTCAGATATTCCCCGAGAAGGAGAACTCCTGGCACTCATACCAGAAGATATTCTTCCATCTATGCAGCTGAACATCTGCAAGACATTTGCCGTTGTGGATGGGGAACAGGTAACACTTACTCCAAAGACAAACCGAAGTAAGCGCATCGTGACAATTCCGGAGTTCCTTTACAATGAAATAGAGGAACACATTTCCAAACTGTATGAGATAAAGAAGAATGACAGAATATTTATGTTCACGAAATCTTCGCTCATCGGAGAAATCAAAACGCTCGCCGCCAAAGCTGGTGTAAAGCAAATCCGTGTACATGACCTGCGACACTCTCATGCAAGTATGCTGATCAACATGGGATTTGATATTTTGGAAATCTCGAGAAGACTTGGACACGAATCAGCAAAAACCACAATGGATACCTACGGACATTTGTATCCGGACAAAGATGTGAAATTAGCATCACGGCTGAATGAAGCTTTTGGAAATGATGTTAATAATGGTCCCGTAACATCACCTTAACATCACAAAGAAAATTAAAACCGCCTAACCCCCAGTGTTTTCAAGGGATAAGGCGATTTTCTGCGTTATTCAAACTCGACTTTTCCTAACTAATTTTGTTTAGAAATTATTCTCTGCCGAGTATGTAAATCCTTTGATTATTTGATATATCCATATTATCCTGCCTATATAAGCTAATGTTATCATTTTGTTATCAGTATTGATAACACTTGCTCAGTAGCTGTGGATAATAGCTATATGCTATGGCTTAAATTATAAGCGAGTTTGCTTAGAAAATCAAGCCTTGTAAAATATTTAGCATACTGTATTTTTCTATTCAGATACCATCTTAATTTGCACTATCTATGCTAACCGAAACAACAAAGTGCTTGACATTCACAAGTGTTTGCTGTTTACACTTCGGACAGTAGAGTGGAAAGTTATTTAATTCGGTATCTTCTTGCATCATCGTTCGGGTTTTATTTCCACAGATAGGACATAGAACTCATTTTATAGTTTCCATATTTTTCTCAATCCTTACTTCTAAATATTATCCTACTAAATTTATAAAATTTATCGCAACGGTTTTTAAGTTTTTGCTTCTTGATTACTTAACGGCGGAAAAAGAATGTTTTCACATATGGCTGTTGTTTACATGTCATTTTTTTGTTTTTTTAATTCTATACCCACCAGTACAACAGATAGTACAAACGCTGAAAAATCAGCAACAGGCCCCGCAAGCAATACTCCCATAATTCCGAAACGAAGCGGGAGCAGCAGGGTAAGCGGAATCAACAAAAAGGTCTGCCTTGTTAATGCCAACAGAGCACCTTTTAACGATTTTCCTATTGCGGTAAAAAAACTGGAAGAAAGCAACTGCACACCATTTACCAACACCATGAAAAGATAGGTACGCATGAACAAAACAGCAAATTCAAAATACAGCTCGTCCCCATCTCCGAACAGCGAAATGATAGATTGTGGGAAAAATTGAAATGCGATGAAAGCAATAGTGGAAACAACAAGGTTCCATTTTACCGCAAGCAGGTAAGCCTCCCGTACACGATGGTATTGCCTTGCCCCATAGTTGAAGCCGATAATCGGCTGTGTTCCCTGCGAGATTCCTACAACAATCGCAAGGATTATGGCATTTGTTTTCATAACGATTCCGCAAGCAGCTAAGGGAATATCTGTTCCATATTTTGTTAATGCGCCGTAATAAGTCAACGAATTGTACTGAATGATTTGAATCACGGTAACTGCAATCTGGTTTGAGCTGCTGCTGATTCCCATGCTGCAAATTTTCATACTTTCTTTGATGTCCAATAAAAACGACTCTTTTTCAAAATGGATTGTTTGGAAACGCCATAGATAACGGAGTGCGAGTATGAAGGAAAAAATTTGCCCAATAACTGTTGCCCAAGCTGCGCCGGCAATTCCCCAATCGCAAACAAAAATAAAAATGGGGTCAAGAATGGTATTGATAATAGCTCCCACAACCATGCAGACCATTGAATACTTTGGTTTTCCATCTGCTCGAATCAAATTGCTCATACCATTCGTTACAATGAGAAACGGCATTCCAATCAATGTTATGCTGGCATACTGCTTTGCATATGGAAATACATCTGTCGTTGCCCCAAATGCCTTTAGGAGCAAAGACAGAAAAGTTTCTCCAACCAGCAAATAAATAATTCCGAAAATTCCCATCAGAACAATACCATTTCCCGCTGCTTTGGCGGCAGCTTTCGGCTCTTTGCGTCCAAGACAGAGGGAAACGCGGGAAGCACTGCCAATTCCGACCAGTAGTGCAATGGCAAGGCAGATGGTAGAAAACGGGTAGGCAACATTGGTTGCTGCATTTCCCAAATAACCGACCCCTTGACCAATAAAAATCTGATCCACAATATTGTAGATTGAGCCGACAAGAGACGCCACAATACTGGGAATGGCAAAATCTTTCAACAGCTTTGAAATTTTTTCATATCCTAAGGGATTCTCAGTCATTAAATTCATCCCCCTTTCTCTCTATATGGAGTTCCGATGTGATATTTCTGCCCGCCTGTATTAAGAAATCCATAAAAAGGTTCTGCTCGGATTCGCTCATACCCTGCAATAAAAGAGCTTCTGTCTTTTCGCATATCATCTGTATCTCGTCAATAATAGACAATGCTCTTTCTGTAGGATACAATTTACATGTCCGCTTATCCTTATCATTGGGAGAACGTGTAATCATTCCCTGCTTTTCCAATGTCGCAACCGTCCGTACAATATTGCTTGGATGAACATAGAACATATTCAACAAAGAATCTTGTAGAATACCGGGCGAACGACAGATTTTGATTAAGAACATATATTGACTGTTGTTGATTCCATAGGGGGCAAGTTGCTTGTCCAAATAGATTTTGTAAAATCGGTCTGTTACTGAAAGCCATTTTAATAGTTGCATAGATATATACCTCCAATCAGAACGTATTATACCTCAATATGCGTGCGCACGCAACTACTTTTAGCATTATATCTGCCGCTTTGTCCTCCTAAACACAAATCAATTTCTGCCTGCTTTGATGGAAACAGGCTGCAAAACTCACCACCGAAGAAATCAGCAAAAGACAAACTAAAAACCGATTGACAAGAACGCAAAAAACGCCCTTAGCCATGAGTTACTACCCACAGCTAAGGGCGTTTCTAATATGGATTTATCACAGTCACACAAACCACTTTAAAATCATTCCTCGACCTGCAAACCACTTATCCGTAAGAATAATCGCACTTGCGTAACCGTTATCAATTTGTTATCAAAAGACCTTTTGTAATGCCGCAAACCCGCATAAACGCTGGATTTGCTAAGCATTTTTGTTTATTCAAACTCTTCCCGAGGGAAGTATCATCAAATCGAAAATGCTGATTTTATGCGACATTCCACCACATCCGTTTCATCTAATGTTACTCTTTTCATATCGTTTTCAAAAACTTTAGTATCAAATTAGTTGCAATAATTCAATATTGCTTCTACAAAATCAATGGCAGATATAATCTACTTTTACTACTAAAAACGTTCAATTCAATGAATTCTAAATTCATCTAATAGTACAGCAGCCTTCTCGTCTCTTATTTCTGTCAATGCTAACAGTATGTTCTCATACGCATTAATCAGTTTCTCATCTTTTTTTATTTCATCGCTATAGAATATAAAAGATTTCAAGATAATCATATCAACTATCACCTGTGAATCTTTTATATCTTTTGCAAACTGTTCTTTATTATTTCTAATAGCTTTTGTAAAGCACGAACTAATAGAGATCAAAATTTCCGGTAACAGCTCACTAATATTAAGCAAATATAATGTATATAGAACATCCAACAAATGATTGTGGCCATACTTTTCAATTTGCGTATTCAAAAAGCACTTATCTCTATAACTATATTCTGTCTTAACCTTGTTTACATCCCATCTATTATATCTCCCTTTGCAAAGGAACAGCCTCTTTTCGAGTGTATTTCTTACATAGCCTTCTGGAATGTTATTTACATAGATTTCAAGAGTATGTAACTTCTTCTCAATATCAGCTCTCTTTCCTTTCTCCCTAAAGCCATCAACATATGCTGGTAAAAAACCGCTAAGAGTATCCTCATAAAAATCCACTGTATCTCTAGTAAATAGCGAAAAGTCTGTTTCTTTAAACAGAATATTATAAACAGCTTCTGGATTTCGTCCAATCATATTCAATTCTCTTTGAAAATAAGAAGATACTTTATGTTCTTGAAATGTGTCGATTATTTCATGAGCACGCATTTCTTTACAGCTTTTATGCCATATTTGAATCATACATTGAACAATCGATTTAATTACTATGACAAATTCCTCATCTTCTGTATCCAATCCACAACATGCGATATTACAAAGAAGGTCTATATCATGATTACTAATATCGAATCCAGAAAGTTCTTTGTTCTTGCCATCATACAAATAATCTTCGATTATCTGAGTTCTCTTATTTTGATATCCATTTCCATTGTTATCCCTAATCCAACGTTCTACGCCACGTAATTTAGGAACCATATTAGGAATAAATTCATACTCAGCATCATTACCATTTTCTTTTAGAAATGCAGCATTATACTTTTGATGATTCATCTCATCTTCAGCAAGCATAACAATTGTATAAAAAATTCTACATGCATAATTCTTATTTTTTGCCAAAAAAAACTTTGCTAATTCTGCCATCTGGCTAACTAATCCAGAATTTTCATCATTAATTATACTTTCTAATATCATTAACAAAATCTGCTGCTTAAGCTCGTTATTAATATCTTTATTCAATTGTTCCCACAATACAATTACCATATTAACTTCTGCTACATAAGATTGATTTAAAAATATTTTCTTTACCCGCTTAATCCATTCATCGACCAATTTATTTCGTTGTACATCTGTAATATCTGGTGTTATCAAAGCTGACGCAATTAATGTTACAAGTATTTTTTCAAACTGCATTTCAATACGATAATCATCCTTCATCTTTTCACAAAGAGCATCAATTACTGAAATAATTTGCTCGGCATCGGCTTTATTTTCATTAATATCACTTATCAGATGATTTAATATTTCATTCAGATGTACAATTGGTTCATTTGCTTCTTCATTGTTTTTTACAATCTTTTTAGCTTCCCCCTTAATCTGTGGTTCAAGCATTATTGTCTTTTCATCTACTTTTGCCACAGCAGCATTACGAAAATCCATTTTTTGTATCTGCAAATTCTCATTAGGATGATTTTTTTCATCATAACTAGAATATAAGTAATCTAAAATAGCATGACATCTATTTTTTATTCCATCATCTCCATAAAGATATGAATTAGCAAAATATTGTTGTAAATTACATGCGCACTTCTCATCTTTCTCATATCGTCTGGTTATTTCAAGAACTCCCATTGATAGCATTATTTGTTTTTCTAACAATTCTTTTGTCGGATTAGAAATAAATTCGCCACTACGATGAATATCAAAATATATTAATTCCATACTAGATGCTAATTCTAATGCATATCCCGGTATTTCTTTTTGATAATTCATTCCGATAGCTTCAATTATAGACAGAAGCAATACATTATTTGCCTTTTCATATATAGTTTTCTTAATATATTCTGCCAATCCCTTAATATATGCAACGTCAGAAGAATTTCTCATAGTATTAATAACCGTTTTCTTTATTACAAAAATAATATCCGTCAATACCACCGGAAGGTTATGTTCCATAATATCTGCCATCCACAACCATTCATTACCCCAATACCCTCTTTTCTTGTTTTCTTTTGAAAAATAAATGTCTATATTTGTTATCTCATCTGGTTTACTCTCTGCAAACGTCTGTACTGCATTATTAATAAATGCTATTGCCCAATCTAAGCCTTTTATGAAGTCGCATCTCATAACATACCAGAGAAAAGTGTTATTATATACGCCGTTTTCATTATTATCGAAGTGATCTGCATTGTCAGATAGGCCATACTCTCTCACATTATTGTAGTCATATCCATCATATGCAAAATGCTTTCTTGACACTCTTTGTCTCCATAATGTTTCCGCTGATCTACACGCTAATTCTGGTAATTCCATAGCAAATGAAATAGGACATTTTTTCACTACTGCCTTTAGAATCTCTTCAGCAATACTCTCCCTTCTACTAATTTCAGAACAATATTCCACTATCATATTTTCAACAAATTCTCTCAGCCATGCCTTAGATGCTTTTGCCATTTTTGCGACTATAAGGAAAAGCTGTACAATCTCTTTATCATGTTGATAATATGATTTCTCCTCTTTACTCTTTTCTATTAGCTTGTCAATATATCCAATTATTATTTTACATGCTTTTTCTCCAGTCTCCGTAGTTTTATAAGAACAATTTGCATAATCATCACACAGCTTAATAATAGAAGATCTATTATCCTCTAAACTTATTCGTTCCTCAAAAACTATTCCAATTAAATATTCACGTGCAGCTCCAATCGGTGTTACATTCATTATTAATGTTGGTGAATGATTTATTTTCGCCTCAAATGCATATAAGTTTGTTATATCTATCAAATCTGAAATCACTTTTTCATTGAGCAACTCACGAAATTCCTCAAAAAACAATCCACAATATTTTGATTTAACTATCCCAATTTCTGTTTGTTTTTTCCAATTTACTTGAATACTATTATCGGTTAACAGCGTATATACAAATTTCGCGCGAGCCTCCTGTACAAACAGTTTATTTGATATCCAAATCTGGTATCTCCTATATATGCAACGTCCGATTTTCTCTATTTCATCAAAAAAATTATTATACAATCCATGACATGCATCGAAGACTTTATCTATATATCGTTCAAAACAAATATCTTCAAAAATATCATATTTCAAACGTATCTTATTCTTGCTTTCACCAATAATTTCTTCTGATTTCAATGCTTCTAGAATATCGCTATCTACAATATCACTATCAACACCAACAACAAAACTTCTAGAACGTTCAAAAACGATACGCTCAACATTTTTTCTAACATCACTTTGTGACACACCATATTTTCTGCACTTGTCTTTTAAACAGATGATTCTTTCCCATATGAGATTTCTAAAATTATTCTCGTCGTTAATATTTTCTTCTACAAATCCTCCCGATACAATTAAATTGAGATAAAATGGCACACATAATAAATCCGAATATTTTTTATTCTGCTGTAAGGATAAAATAATGGGATAACTTTTAGCAACCTTATCAATCTCATTTTTCGCCAAATCCGGAATCTCGTATGTTTTGATTCTATATTTTGTATTAATCTTCATAAACGCAGAACTATCAGTAGTTCTACATGAAGTGATAATATATACATTGCTGTATTTATCTGCAAGCCTATATATCTCCTGCAACAACGTAAATGCATTGTCACCACAATCTGCAATAAATTCGATAGCATCAATAAATATATACAGCGGTTTATTTTCTAACCACAAGATTGCATCCTCTACATCACAATCCCACAATTCGTTTACTTTCTTTCCTGTGGACAAATTCTCTGCTCGCGTGACTAATACGTATTCTTTTCCCTTTAACAGTTTTTTGCATACAACTGATTTACCAGAACCAGCATTTCCCTGTATCGATACTAATTTTTCTCGTCCTGCCTGTATCGTTTCAATAATTTCTGACCTGTCAATTTCATATTCACCGTTAATAAGCTCTTCAATATTTTCAAGTTCAATTTCTTTACTTATTTCAATCGCACGCAAAAACTTTTTAATGTTTTCCTTATGAGGTTGTTCTTCTATCACCCCCAGCTTATCCATTATCTTGGAAAAATCCGATGATAGCGTGTTATGTAGTGTTCTTTCACCGCTTGACATAAGGGACTTCGTATGCTCATTATATGCGTATAAAATATCCTCAATAATCTGAGTCATTTGCTTCTTTTCCTCATTCCCTATACGCAGCTCTCTATTCTGCTCAAAAAAGCCCCGAATGATTTCTTGTATTTCTTCCTCTGAAAAAATATGATCCTTATATTTATCCCCCATATCAGTTTTAAATCTATCAAGGCAAGCCTGAACTAAAGGATCATCTGAATCCCAATTATTGATATCAATCTCTTTTCTTTTTAACTTGTCTTTTACAATTAATACCCAACTTCTTCCTGCCTCTTCTAAAGTAACAATAGAGCTAAGCAATCCAATTGCCGCCATTAGATCCATTCGTCAATTACCTTCTCTCTTAATTCTTGTATTCTTATCCTAACCACATTGGTTAAGATGTGGTTAGGTTATTTTCTTACGAAAAATATTTCTGATTTTTACTTGATGGCTTTTCCGGTATAGTCATCTTTAACACACCATTTTTCAGCATAGGTGTTAAATACTTTCTTCTAAAACTTGTCCTGCTATCAAAATCAAATTCATCCATTATTTCTTGGACCGACTTCGGGTCTTTACAAAAATCAATAATCAGCTTATTCACATCCTGACCATTTTGGTTAGGATGATGGTCAGGATGTTGACCATCATCTCTTAACAACCCCAAATACCTATCACAAGCCTTGCAAAGAACCATAATTCCAGCCTCATTAATCTCGTATTCCGGCAATGGTCCATCATACAACGCACAAGCTTCCCTAATCCTCTCAAATCCTCTTCCCCACGCTTCAATCATACCGCTTTTGAAAAAGATATTAGCCAATTTCGGATTATAAGGCTTTGATGAATGCTTCATAAACAACTTGTCTGTAGAATCCAGATTTGGAGGCATCTCACCATCATTCCAAATATATATCTTATCCTCGTAAACGCTAATCTGAATTGGATTGCAACTGCTGTAATCCTTATGAACAATGGCATTCAACAAAATCTCACGGAATGCGTCCTTGTGGAACATAAATTGCTCAATTCTCTGGACTCCCTCATAATCAATCAAGGCCTTCATATATTTTGTATAAACTAAATCAACGGTCTTATCTACCTGCTCTATCAAAGGCCCGTGCACCTCATCCTGATACACCAAATCGGAATCCGATTTTCCAAAATATCCGATTTTGATATAAGAACCTGTTACCCATTTCTCTGGATCTTTATAAAATGCAAGCATTGCTGCTCTTATCAAATATCCATCTTCATCAATTAGGTGCAGGTTATCCATCAAGATAGTATCTTCCACACTGACTTCTTCCTTCGTAAGCCTTCCTCTTTTCACTGCCTTATCTTTAAATAACTGTATTGCATCCTGCTTTAAGTCAGATACTGACAGTTTTGGCAGAGGCACACCATCCCATGTTCTTCCCTGCGTTTTTAACAAAGCTCTTTCCAATTCCTTTCCGGTAATCTCACGCATGGTACTTCCGGAACGATAATAATATTTTTCACGAAAACTTATTAAAGATGGGTATTTATCAACAATTATCTGCAGATACTCAAGTTCGCCTTTATATAACAAATTCACATCTGCAATGATTCCCATTGTATCTGTAATCTTATTAGGAATTCGCTCTAATAAATCTCTTGCATTATCAATACCTACAACATTACCATCGTCATCCGTACCTATGTATATTGTTCCACCGTAGGCATTGGCATATCCACAAATCCATTTCAAATATTCATCCTGCCATGACTCCTTCCACTCTATGGATTGATGTTCTTTTTCCTTCATATATTCACCAACTTTCTTTATTTTTAAAGCATTTTACCGGTTATCATCATCTTCAACATTTACTGGCACTTTGACTAATTCATTTCGTTCTTTAATCCAAATTAATATTTTTACGGCTATAACAACCGACACAATACTACATATACCAATAGCGACCTGTATTTTATGTGCCATAACAAATTTGCCAATCCAAATCACTCCATATGTTATTGCCCATATTGCCACAAATACAACAGTACGAATTATCCAATGAAAAAATGAGCCTACAGATCTTCCAGATATAGAACCACTTTGATACAAAACACCCACCTTATCATATGCCACACGATATGCTATTTCTCCAATAACTAATAGAATAATCCATTCATAGTACCATTCAATCGGTAACCCTAATGGCTCCGTTATTAAATCAAATATAAACTTAAACATTTATCTCCCTTCTTTCTCCACTTCCGTAAAGAAGTATTCCAATGTATCCACAAACATATTTGCATCAAACAATTCTTTTATCTGACTTCTGCCCATCCACGCAACCTGCGCCACTTCATCTGTTGTAGCATTGCTCAAATCGACCTTTCCATCATACTCGAACAACCAAACATCTACAATTTTATTAACTACTTTACCAAACTCTATTTTCTTTATATCAGACAAAATAACATGTCCTTTTTCCGGTAATAAATCTACCCCTACTTCTTCTCTTACTTCTCTAAGCGCACCTTGCAAACTATCTTCCCCTTTTACCACTGAACCATCCACACATTCCCACACCAAGGGAAATGTTGGTCTGTTTGCCGAGCGCTGTGCAATCAGATACTCTCCCTTTGAATTGCGAATCCATACATGCACCACCAGATGGTATCCGTCTATCGGTAACTGCTCACCTCTAACATGATTCTTCCCAAGAAGTTCCCTATTTTCATCATACAAATCCCAAATTTCCGCATCAGGTACATATTCCACAATATCGCCAAAATCTGCATTTAGAGTCTTACATATCTTACTTAGGATTGTAAGGCTTACTTCTTCATCACGACGTAATTTTGTCATCGTGTTAGGAGCAATTTCTGCCTTTTTACGCAAATCAGATTTGCTCATTTTTTTATCCACTAATAATTTCCATAATTTGTTATATGACACAGCCATAGTATTCGCTCCTATCTATTCACATAAATCTTTTTCTGCTTCATATCTACCTTTGCAACAGCACCATACTGTAACGCACATCGTGGCATAGAATGTCCGAAATTCACATTATAAACAATCGGAAGTTTCTCATTGTCTATCACTCTAATAAGAATATCTTTATATTCCTGATAATAAGCTTCATCCTGTGGTTTTCCAACTAATACACCATTTACCACGTCGAATACTCCCTTTTCTTTCAGTAATAACACTTCTCTTTCAAACAATTCAGGAGTCGGTTTTTCTTCGCAGGTTTCTATAAATAGAATTTTCCCAATCCACTCTTCCTTATTTGGAAACAGATCATATTTTTCACAAACTTCCTTTTCATCTTCATATCTGCTATTGGTCAATACATCATAAAGGCTTTCCAAACATCCGCCTAATAATCCTCCTTGGAAAATTTCACTTCCCTGGAGAAGTTCAAACCCGCGTTCTTCCTTATGAGCTTTTCTTTCTGTTCCTATTGCGGCTCTTGAAAAATCTTCTCTTTCTTCATACCAAGTATCACTGGATATAATTTCATCAAATTCATTACCTTCCAAATAACTTTCAAATGCCCTTTTGGTATATGGTAACATTTCATCTGCAATTTCTCCCAAATCACAAATAAAATTTGGTCCGTAATAAGTAGACAAGCCCAGTTTATAAAACATCAAATGATTGATCGTAGTATCTGAGAATCCTGTAAATAATTTTGGATGCTCCTCTACCGCTTTTATAAACTCTTCATCTTCCATCAGATAAGGCAAAAGTCTGTATGTATCATCACCACCAATTGCACAAATAATCCCTGCAATAGAATTATCCAGAAATGCATCTTTTAGGTCTTTCGCCCTTGCTTGCGGGTGAGTTTGCAAATATTCAATACCCTTCAAAGCATTTGGCATAAATACCGGCTCCAAACCATATTCTTTTAATCTCTTTACGCCAATCTCAATATTATGACTGCAGAATTCTTCACCGAGCATTCCACTTGACAAGCTTACAATTGCTACTTTGTCGCCTTTTCTCAATTTTCTTGCATATTGCATACAGACATCCTTTCTCTTTGCTAAAACACTGTCCACTTTTATACTTCTTCAATTTCATAAATGCGTACAATTTTATCAATTATTGACTTCATATCTTCTACAAGAGACTGGCCACTATATATAATCTCCTCCCTTAATTCATACTTCCTTTTTATCCTTTTATCATTATTATATCTATCAAAGAAATCATAATAATACGCCATATATTCCTCTGGTAACATATTTAATTCTATTACTGGCTGAGCATGCTTGCATGGCTTTCCATTTATAATGACATGGAGTGCTGATGCATAAATGCGCTTCAATTCTAGATAGATAGGCTCATATAATCCATTTTCATAATCAACACAAACTTCACTTGAATGCATACCTTCATTTCTTAATAAGTTCTCAATATCCTTAGTAAGATTTAATTCTCTTATAATTTGTACCGATTCTACTAGTACTTCCTCTTCCCATTCGTTACCTTCGCGGTCAGTATGATAAGCAATACCATCAACAATATTCCCATATATTTTTTCATAAGCTTCCGTAAAAATATCTACAATAATTTGATTCGCTACTGCAACAGGTTTTATATTATTATACTCTTGTATAACTTCATACAAATAATTACACTTATTTTGTATTTCTTCATTTAATCCAAATTTATACGATTCACAAACTACTTGTTTTAAAATGTCCACTTTTATATTTATCAATATTGACCAGTCAAAAGTTGTATATGTTTTAATTTCATCAAGTAATGGCTGATATATTTGATTTTTGCGTTCAACAGCCATTGATGATTGTTTTTTTCCTTTAATCACACCACCAAACCATCCGCCTATACCACCTATAGCAAGCAGTATTGTTCCTGACACAATATCTTTTAAAACTTCATTCCAATCCATTGTTTTTGCCTCCTGAATTCCAAGCACACACTTTCTTTGTCACTAGACAATTAGCAAATATCCTCTTTTACAATTCTACCAACACATCTTCATCAAAATAATAAATATTCTCTTTCTTATACCCATATTTTGAATCAGGAAATGCTATATGTGGCTCAAAAGTAAAATAATTCATCGCTACAAGTTTCGCCTTATTACCTTTTTCAATATAAATTCTGTCACTCTTAACTTTCGCAATGGAATGTCCTAGATTACCCATAAAATCAAGATTCACAAATCCGTTTTCAACTATGAACTCATTCATATGATAATATAGTTCTTCAAAAGTGGTTTCTTTTGTAACAAAACGAAATAATTCTGTATGTAGCTTTTCTTCCATTTGCAAACCACTTTTCCACTCTTGATTCTGAATTAACTCTATATCATCTACAACCTCACCATTTTCTACAATAATAGTTCTCGCATAATCTCCCCAGATATTACCTACCTGTGGACTTAAATCAATGGTTATAATATCATTATTTTCAATAATTTTATCCGAAGTTACATATTGTTTTCCAGATACGGAAACCGTTGTTTCATCTCCTGCAAATACAAATGCACCAACATCCCAATACCAGAAAGAGTCTGCACCTAACTCCATCAGTTTTTCCTCACATAGTTTTCGAATATCAAATAACTTCATACCCGGCTTAATAATCTTTTTTATATATGCTATAGTCTGTTTTGCAGTCTGCTGTATCTGACTATAAGATTGCTTTTGTATTTGCAGATATTTTTCAATCAACTTTGGTTGTATCAATGGATAAGTCCAATTTTCTGGTAATTCATCCATAAGTACCACCTTCTCCATCTCGCAATGAAGTTCACCTGAAAATTCTCTTATTTCTGCAAAACATAATAATCCAAATGATTCCTCTCCGTTTTCATTTATACTGTTCTTACCTGTGACAGAATATACACATAGCTGTTCTATATCAAACTTAACGGCACCTGTTTCTTCTTGAAGTTCTCTTTTAGCAGTCTCCAAAATATCTTCCCCTTCTTCACGATGTCCACCCGGAACTTCATATGTATCGCGTTCTTTATGTTTACACATTACCCACTTCCCATTACTCTGTGAAATAATCACTGCAAACTTCAATAAATCGTCATCAACTGTATCATAAAAATTCACTTCTAACATATCACCTTTCTCCTTCCCACTCTGCCATGAATTCCTCAAGATAGGATTCCATGATAAATTGTCTATGCCAAGCTTTCTCCTTTGCAGCATCCGTATTCATCATATCCTTTAGCAATAGTAACTTTTCGTAAAAATGATTAATGCTTGTAGAATTTTGATTTTGCTGATACTCTTTTTTACTCATATTAATCAAAGGTTTTATCTCCGGATCATAAATCTTTCTACCTTTACTACCACCATAAGCAAATGCTCTTGCAATTCCAATTGCTCCGATTGCATCCAGCCTGTCCGCATCCTGCACGCATTTACCTTCTATCGTACTTGGCACAACTGAATCGTTTCCTGCAAATGATACTTCCTCTATAATCTTACACACAGTTTCAATAATTTCATTATCCACACCGTTGCCTTTCATAAAATCAACTGCCTTTCTCTTCGAAGCATAAGTTTCCGGTGAAAGCTTGGCATCATCTACATCGTGTAATAATGCTGCTAACTGCACAATCTGCATATCCGCATTTTCCTGCTTTGCAATTTCTACCGCCAACCGATAAACCCTAATGGTATGATGGTAGTCATGCCCACTGGAATCAGCAGCAAATATTTGTTTCACATATGTTATAGCATTTTCTATCATACATATACCTGTCTCCAATATCATCACAACCCTTCTTTGATATAAAAATCTTGTAATACCAACCAAAAACATTCCATCTATATGTGAATAATATCCATAATAAATCATTTAATCTATACTGTTACAGAATTCCTCGATTTCTTCTCTCCTGCATTCCAAATCTTCCTTATATTCCACCGAACACAAACCAAGTCTATCACAACATTCAATTTCCATATGTCCATAAAAATGTTCTATGGTTGCAATAATCCTCTCACATTCCTTCATTCCCGGTCCAGTTCTTAATGCAATAACATATCCCTTCTTACCACTACTTATCTTGGCATGCGGTTCATGTGTGTTACACCACGGAGTGCATCTATCAATAAAAGATTTAAATTCTCCTGGTACATCTGCCCAATACGACGGAGAGACAGATATAACAATATCAGCCCATTCATATTGCTCAATTATCCTATCAACATCGTCATTCTGAACAC
>ERZ780207.443-NODE-443-length-45908-cov-3.695680_pt1 | contig 45908 bp, 37 predicted proteins | sample MGYA00510977_ERZ780207 | MGnify/ENA primary metagenome ERZ780207 (study PRJEB29588, sample SAMEA2151383) | human gut metagenome | biome: human gut; feature: human-associated habitat; material: faeces | place: Denmark | collected 2008/2010 ...
GATGGAACTCAGTTCCATCCGCCGTTGTTTAATAACCTACCGCGAGAGCGACGCCAATACAGACTTCCCAACACTGTATAGCAGTTTGCACTTCAACCAACGCACCCGCATGGGGTGCGACGCATATCCCAGAGCAGTGTGCTGATTTCTCCGAGGTTTCAATCCACGCACCCGCATGGGGTGCGACAATCTTCATCATCTTTTCTATCGTCAACAGCAAAGTTTCAATCCACGCACCCGCATGGGGTGCGACACCGTATTGCTCAAATGGTAATTGCACGTTGCGAGTTTCAATCCACGCACCCGCATGGGGTGCGACCAAAATAGCCAAATCGTCCGACCAGTTGGGCAAGTTTCAATCCACGCACCCGCATGGGGTGCGACAGATTTATCAAGATTTCTTCCGTTTCACCCAGTGGGTTTCAATCCACGCACCCGCATGGGGTGCGACTTCGCCCCGGTATATTTCCACCTTGGACCCGGGGTTTCAATCCACGCACCCGCATGGGGTGCGACAAAGCATCTTGGATATGAGCCTTGCCTTCATTAAGTTTCAATCCACGCACCCGCATGGGGTGCGACGTTTTTTGCAAACAACACTTTCGCAAACATTAGGTTTCAATCCACGCACCCGCATGGGGTGCGACTTTCTGATATTCCAAATATTTTTCCGAAATATGCGTTTCAATCCACGCACCCGCATGGGGTGCGACAACAAAGGTTTTCCGTCTGTTCCGCTTTGCAGATGTTTCAATCCACGCACCCGCATGGGGTGCGACCCGGCTAAAAGCAACACGGGTTCTGTTAAACCTTGTTTCAATCCACGCACCCGCATGGGGTGCGACTCCAATAACCGGGTACAGGTGTACGCCCAATCATCTGTTTCAATCCACGCACCCGCATGGGGTGCGACCGGATATGGAAAAAGAACTTGGGCAAGAATACAAGTTTCAATCCACGCACCCGCATGGGGTGCGACTGGAAGATGCACTTGTACAAGTTAGGTTCGGTGATGTTTCAATCCACGCACCCGCATGGGGTGCGACCCACACGCAAGATGCTAATTCCATAGACCAATGTTTCAATCCACGCACCCGCATGGGGTGCGACTCAACGCCTCTGTAACGGGGAACTTGGAATGTCTTGTTTCAATCCACGCACCCGCATGGGGTGCGACAGTATACTCAGCAATGAGCTGAATATCATAGTGCAAATTTACCGAATTTGCGAGTAACGGCAAAATACAAGCAATTGAAATTAATTTTCATTGTCATTGATGGTTAACTTATTGATAATTACGGAGTGCGAACCTATGGCTTTTTATGCAATGCTTCGCGTTCGCAACCACATTATATTATGAGTTCACCGGTTACGTCAATGCTGATGTCTTTGCCTATTGTCTCCACCTTTCTTTTCCAATTGTTTCCCAAGACGTAGAAACGTATGCTGTCTTGTTGTTTATCAATGATTCCTGCCATTTGATTTTTCAAGTCTACATACTGTGCTTCTGTCAGGATGCATTCGAAAACTGAGTTTTGCACTCTCTTACCATAGTTCAGACATGCTTTCGCTACGTTTCGCAATCGTTTTGCGCCATTTGTCGATGTAATGTTGACATCGTATGTAATCAATATAAACATAGGCTATTGGATTAGGAATACAGGATAGTCGTCCAGGTCGTTGCGCAGATATCTTGCCAGCATCATAGCCTGGATGTGTGGCAGCAGGCCGATGCTTACTTTTTCATTGAGAAAAGGATGTTGTATCTGCTCTTTCTTCCGAGCTTGCCATGCGGAGATAATCGTTCGTCGGGCATCGTCGGTCATGATGATGCTTTCATCGCCCTGCTGCAGGAATTGATTGCCTGTGATTTGCTTTCTGTTGATGAGAGACAAGACAAGTCTGTCGCCAAGATAGGCACGCAGTTCTTCCATTATGTCTAAAGCCAAAGACGGGCGGCCCGGCCGCAGAGCGTGCATAAAACCCACATAAGGATCAAGCCCCACTGTTTCCAGCGCGGCTGTCACATCGTTGGATATAAGAGTGTAGACAAACGACAGCATTGCGTTGACGGCATCTTTGGGCGGGCGGCGGTTTCTCCCTTTAAAAACGAAGCTTTCCTTTTGATTTAGGATTAGATGAGGGAATACGCCGAAATAGGATGTGGCGGCATCACCTTCGATTCCCCTGACACGTTCCACCGAGTCGGCGTTTATCACCTTCAGACGGCATCTCGACAGCTCATCGGCGGCCCTCTCCACATCTGTGTCGCTGCCGTTGTCGCGGACAAACCGACGCAGGATGTTGCGGTAATTCTGAATTTTCGCAGCGATGAACAGCCGGCACAGGTGCAGTGTGTAGTCGGGATTGTCGGAGCGTTGATATTGTGCTTTACGCAACAACACATTGCCTTTTGTCGGACCTTGCGAGCGGCTGATAAACCGCCCTTGCGGCGACAAGAATGTCAGCGCGACTCCGCTGTCGGCACATAGTTTCATCAGCCCCGGACTTGCGCCTATATATCCGAACGTCACAATTTGCTCTATATTGTGGACGGGTATTCGGAATATTTCTTTCTGGTTTACTGATATCACGACATTCAAACCGTCTTTGCTTAGATAGGCGTCGGGTGTGGTAACGTACAGAGTGTTAAGTAGTATTCTCATATAGATATCTGGCTAAATATGTGGAAACGCGGGAGCCGGCCATCTCGGGCAAACACAGGTTGACCAGCGAGCAGTTCTTGCAATGGCTTGCCCTGACGGCTTTTGGCATTGCTCCGCTTTTAAAGATTGCGTGCATCTGCATGGCGCATTGGCACGTAGTCTGCCTTAACGCATCGGAGATGCAGACCGTTTCGCGATGCCTCACTTCGTTGTAGTAAAGCGCCGCATAGGTGATGTTTATGCCATACATTTCCTCCAGGCACATCGCCTGTGCCGCCAGCTGCACTTCGTCTCTCTCGTCGGGCTTGCTATGTCCTCTTTTGTACTCCACGGGATATGGTTTCCAGAGTCCGGGATATTTCGGATGGGTGATGGCGTCGGCCGATGAATCGGCAGGCATGAGTTCGACGGCATCGGTTATCCCATAGAGTCCCAACGTCTTTGACGCCACAGGCACGGAGCGCAGAGTAATCACATCGCCGTTTTTTTGACGATAGAAGGGATTGTCAACGTTTTCATGCAAGATATTCCCCTCTGCCGTCAATCTGTTTTCTGCCCATTGCTGCTCAATGTGGATCAATGCCCATTGCCGGGGACAGAACATATAGTGTTGAATCCCCGACAGCATGAGCATCTCATCGTCAGTGTACATTGACAAATTAGATAAGTTCCTCTTTGGCTACACCTTCAGGCAAATCATTCTCGTCCACTGTCACTTCATAATCTGCGAATGAACGAGGCACTGTTACGCCTTCGGCCTTTTTAATCGCAACCCTCTCGAAAAGTTTATTGGCAGGAGCGTTGCCAAGTTCCGTTTTGTGACGGAATACGATGAGTCTTTGCGCGCTCATCAATCCGCGGGCAGCCGAACGGTCTTGGTCAAACATATTCTTCAGAGCCTCGAAAAACAGGGCCAAATCTTCCTCCGAAAATCCTGTTTGCTTTGCAAGATTTGCAGAAACGAAGCCATGACACACATAGAGTCCATAAGGAATCGTTGCCTTGCGACCCATAGTATGGTTTTCACCTTTTTGCTTTTTAGCTTCGTCTTTTGTCGCTACAGCAACTCTGGTTATTGAATGCTCCGATGTGGCTACCGGATCGACAGAGCGAGCGAATGTCAATTGGATTGGGCCTCTGACTTGACCTGCATTCTTACCTGTTGACATTACGGCGCCAAAAGTACGGATGTCATAATACGTTTTACACATAAATTTACGTGCCGCGTCAGTCTTTTCTTTTTCACCCTTGATGTTTTTCACATCTGAATCGTCATGCGCCCTGTCAATCTCGTCATTAAGAACAGCTTTTTCTTTGACGAAAATATCATATCCATCTGCCAGGTTCTTTGCAACCTGCACATAGTTACGCACTTTGCGTTTAAGGCACACATCTGTTACTAAACCCATTCCTGTTTCTGCATCAACACGTGGAAGGTTTCCAGCGTCTGGGTCACCATTCGGATTGCCATCCTGCACATCAAAAATGTAAACGAAATCAATGCGGTTTTTTAATTCAGCCATAATTATTTATAATTTAATCGTTAATATTTTTCTGTCTTTTTCTCTTATTTATTCTCTTCGTTGCTCTCTTCGTTGCTCTTTGTAAAGAAGTCCTGTCTTTGATGATAATAACCAACGAAGAATCGTCCTTGGTCTTGCAAGTCGAGGTGAGCAGGGAAACCGTCTGCAGATATCTTGTCTATAATCTCTTGTTTCAACTTCTCAAAAAACACCTTTCTTCCTTCATTTGGAAGTGACTCCAAGTGGTGTACGGAAAGGTTCAATATCGTTGTAAACACTGCGGAAGGTGTTGCACTTGCTGCATTCATATAACGCTCACGAATGCTGTTGATTTTTTTTGCTTCTTCTTGAATTTTGTCAAGGACTGCAAAGAGACGGCCACAGAGGTAGCCTTGATTTGTGTTGTTTTTGTCTAACATAACTTCTATTTTTTTGTTGTTATTTTTTTGTCTGTTTAAATAAGCTTTGATGATTGCAGCCCTTGGCCTATTCACGCTCTGTCCCGCTCTTATGCGACGGATGCATGCGGAAAAAAGAGTCTGCGGATATGGCAGTCCTTGAAAAATACTTTTTACAACCGCTTCAGGAAGATTTGGAATGATATTTTTTTTGTCATTACCATATGCCGTATTAGCAAGCATATCCATTTGTCCCATATATGATTTGTAATCATTGGGTATGCCTATGATTTCCATATCAGAAAAATGCTGTAGTATCTTTTGAGCAAAATCTTTCAACGATGTCTCATGCCAATAACATACCGATATACGACCGGGAGTGCTTATTTTTAGTCCCAAAATATAAAATCTATCAGTAAGACTTGTTTTCAACAGCCCCGAAAATATAGCATTGAAGACTTTTTGCACACTTTCTATATTTGCGTTTGGATCAGTCCATTTTTTATCGTCAATAAACATTAAAAATGCTTCTTCAGTCACCTTTGTTGCCTCAGAGTCAGATGAACCCCAAAACACGAATGTTGCAGTACTCAAAGAAAACCTATTGCGAGAATCTCTGTCAAGCAAATGTTTCAGAGCGGTAGAATATGCGAACTCGGCTTCTTTTGATATTGGCGCATTTTCTCCTTGTTCCTTCCCATATGAGTCGTAGCCTGAATCCTTTTGAAAGGAAATTAATTTAGGATTCGTTCCTCCTATACTGTTTATTGGAGTTCCAACCAATGTCGGAATACAGCGGTTGCCAGTCATTAGGCAAATAACCTTATTCTTAGAATCGGCTGTTTGTAAAGAGGAGTCATTTAAATTGAGTAATTCCTGTTTCTCGGCAATAATCTCCAAATCTCCATTTATGCGGAAAGAAATCTTCTTTAAAGGTTTTTTTTCAATTATAGGCCATATGGGATCGGACTTCACTTGACTCTGAATGTCTTGGATGTCTTGAGAATAAAAAGCATTTAGAGCCGCCAATTCGACACTATTAGGATTGTCTGAATAGGCTTTATTAATCAATGATTTAAATTCCTTGAACGTCTTTTTTAAACGTTCCTCTTTTTGATCTTTCTTTGATTTTACTCCAAACAAGTAGTCACAAGTGCCATAGAAATAATCTGCGATAGCTTGCGATGTCTTATTGCTTGGACTTTTCTTGACAAAGAATGTTTTCCCATTGCCGTTCTCCACGAGATTCTCGATTCTGAGAAACTTACCTTCTCTCGACAGTACTATTATAAACCCGATTTCCTTAGCCTCCATACCGAATTTAGGCAGCCCATCGCATCGGTTGTAGTAATCATATAGTGCTTTCAGTATCATTTCAGTATCTCCTCACTTTCAATTGGTGGAACATCGATTACTCCACACACCATTTTCGGGCGATAGAACATCGCTTGAATGTTTCCGGCATCCGAGAAGTCCATATCGTAGAGCATTATGCCCAGATCGCGCGACTCGTTGATTGGTGGTGTCAATTGCTCTGTTTCGGGATTGACCAACTGGAAAGAAGCCGAGAACTCACGCGTGCCAAGATACGGCTGGTTGAAACATTGCCCTTTGTTTGCCCTACGCCTAAACATATCAAAATACTTTTTTGCCGACTCGTCCGCTCCAGGTTTGTGCTTCTTGAATGCCAATTCAGGCCGCTCGGCAACAGGAATAAAAACCAACTTAGCCCAAATGCGGTAGCGCACATCGCGGAGCAGCAGAGAATTTCTCGGTTGGCGTACATCTTTGCCCTCAATGAAAATTTCCTTAGTCTTGGCACTTGCCACCGCGCCGACTTCGTTACGGCGGATTGTTGTCCATCGAATAGGCGACAGAACTTCAATTTTCGTTACCTGCCACCTCAGGGCGTATTGCTTGAACAGAATGGCGTCGAATATACCGCGTGCGGCAGACGGAGTGATCACATCGTAGCTCACACGTTCCACTTTCAATTCCGGACGAGTGAAGCACGCCATGTCGCCCCACACTTCCAGACAAAACAGTTTTTCATTCATATATAGAGTATTTCTTATATTATCAACATATCGTTTTTCCAATGGCTGTCGAAAAGCAGACCGACATTCGGGTCGTATTGTCTTTCATCATCAACCACAAAAATACCTTCTTTTATCTTTTTTGCCAAACCGGAGTCAAGCAAATCTTTTAAATTCTGCTTGCTTATTTGAACCATATATTTCCCTAATGATTTCATTAGCATATATGAATATGTGGCATACTTCAATTGCCTGACCAGCTGCATACTGTTACCGTAGTTTATGATAACGCCGACACCAGTGTCCTCTATCAAATGGAAACGAATTGCAGCCTCCTTGAAATATGGCTCTTTACTGTTAAGTAAACCAGAAATTCCTTTCTTGTCAAAAGAATCTTTTCTGCGGTAAAATTGCAGAAAATACTCGTGCATCGTTTTCGGAGCGAACCAATCGCTGTGGTCTATGGTGCTGAGTCGTGCATTGTTGGCATCCGCCATTTCACCGAATGGCAGGCGGTTTTCGCCCGACAGGCTGAACACATGGCAGACAGCAATGTCGAGTTTGCCTTCTCTGTTACAGCGCCCTGCGGCTTGGAGAACAGAATCAAGTCCTATTTCCTGACGATATACCACAGGGAAATCAATGTCAACACCAGCCTCCACCAGTTGCGTTGCCACAACTCTGACGATAGAGTCATCCTCCTTTTTCAAAGTGGCTTTGATTTCGTCAATCGTCGACATTATATGCTCCGCACACATATTTCTTGACAGATGCAGCGTCTTGCCCTCCTGCGGCAGCCGTGAGTAAATCTCGTAAGCGTCCTTGCGAGTGTTGACTATGCATAGCACGCGGCGGTGTCTCGTGAGCGTTTCAGCTATGTCATCGTATGTCTTGCCATCTTGGATGAAATCCAGTTTCACCCTTCGCAGTTTGTCATGCAGGGCGTATTCTTTGGGAATAATCTCAGTTACCTTCTCAATGCCGTCAAAAGAAACTTTTGGGTTGCATCCTTCAATCAGTCCGCTCAACACCGGTTGGCTCGCAGTGGTAAGCAATATCGATACGTTAAACAATTTGTTGTAGGTTTTCAATGAATCAACAATCGGTTGCAGAAAGCCCGTTGGCAATGTCTGCACTTCGTCAAGAATAATCACACTGTTCACTATGTTATGCAGTTTTCTGCAAGCAAACGGTTTGTTGGCAAACATCGACTCAAACAAACGCACATTGGTAGTTACGATAATCGGATAGTCCCAGTTCTCAGTGGCAAGCTTGATTTGATTGGCCAGAGCATCGTCTTTGTCATCCGGTTCGAAATTGCTATGATGCTCCAACACATTTTCATCGCCGAATATACCTCTTAATACAGATGCGGTCTGCATAATGATACTTGTATATGGTATGGCAATGATGACCCTTCTTTGTCCATTATGTATGGCATGCTTTATCGCCCAGACTAAAGAAGATAATGTTTTTCCGCCACCGGTCGGAACAGTCAGACTGTAAAAACCTACCGGTTCTTCCGCCATTTTCAGGCATTGTCGCTGCACTATGTCTCTGATTTGATTAACTTCCGAATCTTTCGCATCAGTCTTGAGATTCATTAAATATTTTTCCAAAAGAGGCAATAGGTGCTTTAAAGATGCCTTATTCTTCCGCAAATCAGAAGATTTCTTGTCCATAAAAGCCTCTGTGTCGAGATAGTCGGCATCGACCAGACAAGAGAACAGCATACGTGACAAATGATGAAAATCATTCTTATCAAAAGAAAAAGAAGGTTTGTTCAATTCTGTCACTGCCACATTGGTGTCGATCTCTACAGGTATATCCTTTTTCAAGTCACTTTTCTCACCATATAATTCATCGGAATCATGTAAGCCGGTGTGGTGCGAAAATATTTGATTGACAAAAATATTATCAATGCCTTTGCCATACATTCTACGTGCGATAACGCCTCCCACATAAGCATGTCTATGCTCCTCCGGCACTTTTATGTCGGGAGCATAGCCACTTGCTTTTCTTATATATTTTTGGAAAGCATTTGACTCCTTGCCTTTATCATGCAGTTTTCCTAAGACTTCTCCCCAGGGAGCCATCCCAAATTCATCTGCAAAATCTGACGCAAGTTTTGCTACGTTTTCCGTATGCTCTTCATTGGATTGTATCACCCAATGTCCGTCCTGCTTATCTTGATATAAATGTGAAATCAGCTGCTCCATACATCTGTCTATTTTTCATTTTTTATTCTTGAGTCGATGCGGTGCTCGCGTCCGATTGTTTCGGGGATTAGGTATGCGCCCCATCCTGTTTCTCTGATGTTTTCGCGGATTGGCCCGTCATACCACCAGTCGTAGTGCTTGCGGGATATCATTCCGATGTCCCATGCTTCGTGCACTTGTGCTGCCACTGAGATGCCGTATGCGGTTTTCAGGTCGGTCAGCTCGTCGAGGGTCAGGCTGGAGCGCGTTGCGGCTCCCATTTCTTCGATAAATGTTGTTTTTGGGAAAAGGAAAAAGCTGGCGAAGATGTTGCATCTTTTTTCTACGGTCAGCCTTGAGTCGTCAGGAAATGTCAGCAGTAGATGTGCAAGTTCGTGGCAGGCGGTGAACCGGATTTGCTCTGTTGTGGTTTTCCGCAGCCTATTGTCGATTACTATCAACGGGTGCTTGTTGTCTGCCCACGTGCTGAGTCCCAACACGTTGTCGGGCAGTTCCGTCAGCAGTATTTTAATACCCTTACGCTCCAGCAGTCTGAGCACAGAGGTAATAGGTCCGTCACCACAACGCCACTGCTCCCGGAGGATGTCGGCAGCCTTCTGCACGTCGCCGATGGTGGATGCTCTGAGGTTCTGAAGAGGGTTGACGAAAGAGGATTGGCAGTCTGCGCGACGCTCTTTTTCGATATATCGCTCCGCCCAGAATGAGAGTTTCGCATCAATAACGGCGATTTGCTCTTCTGTGAGGATGCATCCGGTGGAAGCACGCAGCGCCGGCAGGTCGATGCCAACGCCGCATCCGTTGAGATATGCTTCGCTGATGCCGAGAGCGCGCGACAATGCCGCGAGGGCATTTTGCTTTGGATGCATTATGCCTTTCTCATAGCGTGAGATGCTTTGCTTCGTGATTGCGCTGCCGGTCAGTTCCGACAGTTTCTTCATGCTGAATTGGCGCATGAGTCGTGCTTCTCGCAGGCGGATTGTAAAATTACTTTCCATGGATTATTGTGTTTTGTTGACAAATGTAGGAACTAAAATCGAATTTGTCAACATTTATGATATGTTTTTCAGCAGGTTTTTAATCGATGCGCAACGGGGGGATGCAGACTCCGATGCCTGCATCCCCCCGCATATTTTTTCCGGCAAGACCGCCGCCCTACTTCTTCACATAAGGCAGCACCGCGTCGCGCCACACAAGATATCCGGCGCCAAGCAGATGCAGACCGTCATTGGTGAGCCCCTTGCGCATACTACCCGTGGCAGGGTCTACCATCTTTGAGTACAGGTCGATCCACGTCACGCCATGGCGCTCAGCCATCTCCTTATACAGGCGGTTGGTCTCCACAATCACCTGCTCCTTGCCCACCATCTTGCGGTAGCGGCCGAAACTGTTGTCGATAGGCAACAGACTCTGCAAGTAGATTTTGGTGCGTGGCGACCCTTGCTTGATTTTCACAATCAGCTTCTCCATCGACGTGCAAAGGCTGTCGGGAGTAAGGTCGTGAGAGATGTCGTTTACGCCGCCGAGAATAAACACCTTCGCCGGCTGCCCCTCAACAATCGGATCGACACGGTCGATGAAACCCTGAATCACGTCCGACGAGATGCCACGGTTTTTCACGTTCTTCATCCCGAGCAGTTCGTGCCATTCGCAACCGTTAGTCTGGCTGTCGCCGAGAAAAACGATGTCTTTCTTCCCCACCGGCAGCTCGCTGAAAAGCGAGGAGCGCTGGAAATAGAATTCATTGTAGACATATTTCTCCTGAGCCGCCATATCGCTTGAAAAAAGCGTCGCCGCCAGAAGCAGCGACGCCATTATAGACTTTTTCATTGTGTCACAAAGCAATTATTAGTGTTCGCTGCGGTAAGCGTCGACAGCTGGCTTCACAGAGCCGTGGAAGAGAAGCAGACGCTTAGCCTCGTCGTAAGGCAAGCCGAGTTCTTCCGACACCATGCGAGTGCCGCGGTCCACGAGTTTCGCGTTGGTGAGCTGCATGTTCACCATCTTGTTGCCCTTCACGCGACCCATCTGAATCATCACCGACGTAGTGATCATGTTGCAGATCATCTTTTGTCCTGTGCCCGATTTCATACGCGAGCTGCCTGTCACGTATTCCGGACCTACGATCATCTCGATAGGAATTTCGGCAGCCTCCGACACCGGAGCGTCAGGGTTTGAAGTGATAGCCGCAGTGAGCAGGCCGCGCTGGCGAGCCTCCTTCAATGCGCCGATAACGTAAGGAGTGGTTCCCGAAGCAGCGATACCGATAACCGTATCCTTCTCGTTGATGTTATACTTTTCAAGGTCTTTCCAGCCCTGAGCAGTGTCGTCTTCAGCGTTCTCCACCGGGTTGCGGAGCGCAATGTCGCCACCGGCGATAAGGCCGATAACCCATCCCGGGTCCATACCGAATGTAGGCGGAATCTCAGAAGCGTCGAGCACGCCGAGACGTCCGGAAGTTCCAGCACCGATATAGAAGATACGGCCACCCTTCTTCATGCGTTTCACAATGCCCGTCACGAGTTTCTCAATCTGAGGAATTGCCAGTTTGACGGCATCGGCAACCTTGTGGTCTTCGGTGTTGATGTCCTCAAGTATTTCGTGTACCGACTTCTTTTCCAAGTCATTGTAGAGCGATGATTGTTCGCTGATTTTCACAAATGCCATAATAGTTGTTGTAATTTATTTTGAATGATATTTCAACAAGCCTTCCATAGGGCTCTTGATAATGTTTCCGATAGTGATGTCGAGCGCTTTGGCTGCCTCGCCAAGCACGTCGCGATAGTAGTGAGCCACCGAACCAACGAAGCTTACAGGCAGTTGCTTGTAGCCTTCATAGTTCTCGATGTTGCGCACAAAGAACGCCTTGAACGCATTGAGCACCAGGCGGTGTATTGCCGGCTCCTCGATGTTTTGAATCAAGAACGGCGACAAAGAAGCGAGGAAGCGGTTGGCTGCCGGCTCTTTATACACTTTTTGGATGATTGCCATACGGTCGAGGTTGTACTCCTTGAGGAATTTCTCGCACAATGCCTTAGGCAACTGGTTTTTAAGCACATCGCCTACAAGCAGCTTGCCAAGCACAGCGCCGCTGCCCTCATCGCCGAGGATATAGCCGAGCGGCGACACGTTGCCCTTGATTTCCTTGCCGTCGTAGTAGCACGAGTTTGAACCGGTGCCGAGGATGCAGGCGATGCCTGGCTCGGTGCCGCAAAGCGCGCGGGCGGCTGCAAGAAGGTCGCTGTTGACGGAAATTGTCTTTGCTCCCGGCACACAAGCGGCAATTGAGCGGCTTACGTTTGAGCAAATCTCATCCGAGAGGCAACCAGCGCCATAATAATACACTTCGTCAATTGAGAAATCCTTAACCTCCGGTGCCAATTCTTTTTCAAATGTCTCGCGGATTTTCTCCTCTGGCATCAGCAACGCATTGACACCAGTTGAGAAAAAGCGCTTCTCAAGTTTGTCTCCATTGAGGACACACCAATCAATCTTGGTTGACCCACAGTCTGCAATTAAAACCATATCTAAATTTTTATATATATTTTCTTTTTATACAAAACGTATCCTATCGACCAGTTGATTCCGATGAATATCAACGCGTAGAGCAACGACGCGAACGTGCGGTCGGTGACAAGCGGCACGAGCGCCTCGTCGTAGATCCATTTGTGGATCGACAGCCCGAACACCGGAACGGTGTTGAACAAAATGCCGAGCACGCCGCCGAGCACATACATAAACAACGGGTTGACGCCGAAAGCCTCAAAAAACTGTGTCCAGCGCTTGTAGCCCTTCACGTCGATTATCCATATCAAAAGTGCCAGCAAACTTGCAGCCAGACCGCAAGTGACGATGGCAAACGTCGGTGTCCAGAGTTTTTTGCTTATTGGCATTCCATAGCTGAACAGGAAGCCGGCAAACATAAGGATTGTGCCGATAAGGAAGAATTTCTCCATACGCTCGCGGTTATCCTTCACCTCTACGATGACAAATCCGCAGCAGAAGCCGATAAGCACGTGGGCTATCGACGGAAGGGTGCTGAGCAGGCCCTCCGGATCTATCGGAAGTGTGCGGGTCTCATAGATTTCGAGAGAGACCGACGAACCCATCTTCACGGTGTCGGAAACCGTTGTGGCGGTGTCGCGGTAGAGATGCGCGTCGCCGATAACGGCGTGGTCAATCACATAGACAATGTTGTCAAGCGAGAAATCAAGTCCGTTGAACATGAGCAGCAACGCTCCGTAAACCACCAATATTCCGGCAATAATCCACGGAATAAACTTGTGCTTCACGGCTATGGCGACAATGGCGCAGGCACAGTAGCAAAGTGCCAGACGAGGCATAACGCCAAGGATGCGCAAGGTGGAGAAACTGTTGGCGGCATCGAGGATGCGCTGGCCGAGAGGCAAGGCGGAGTCGGCGCGGTAAAGGCCGTAGCACAAACGGCTGAACCATGCGATAGCCATACCGATAAGGAAAATCACGATGGTGCGGCGCACAATCTTCACCAGCGTGGCATGGGAATATTCAAACTGATATTTACGCATCGAAATATAGGTGGAGATACCCATGATGAACATAAAGAACGGGAACACAAGGTCGGTCGGAGTCAGACCCAACCAACTTGCATGCTCAAGCGGAGCATAGATTGCGCCCCATGAGCCGGGATTGTTCACCATAATCATCCCTGCCACGGTGATGCCTCGCAGGATGTCGAGCGCGAGGATTCTGCTTTTCGGCTTTTTCAAAGCCACTTCTTGTTCCATTTTTACGTATCGTTATTTTTTAATTGTACATTCGTCTACTAAATATGCTATCGACTGATATGGCACTCCGCCATTCACCGTCAGTCCGATTTCACAGGTGCGGCTGGTGGAGAAGCCGCGCTTCACGCCGGCTGCCTCAAGCTGCTTGCGCAGTTTGCGCAGAGCGTAGCGGTTCACTTCGGGGTCGGTAAAGCCTTTGTCGCCGGCAAAACCGCAGCAACCCACTTCCTCGGGAACAACAACCTTCGTTGTGCACATTCCTGCCAACGCCACAAACATGTCGTTGAGATTCATGTGGCGCGTAGAGCATGTGAAATGCAGTGCTACTGGCTCGTCGGTCTGCACAAAGCGCAGATGCGGCGCCAGATACTCATAAATAAACTCTACCGGCTCATATAGTTTCACTCGCTTGATCGTGTTGCGCATGCGGTGCAGACACGGACTTTGGTCGCACAACACCGGATAGCGTCCGCCGTCGGATGCCTCAAACAGGGCATCGTCAAGCTCCTTGGCCTTACGGTCGGCAATGTCGGGCATGCCCTTGCTTTCCCAGATGGTGCCGCAGCAAAGGTTTTTCATATTCTTCGGGAATATGACCTCATAGCCGGCTTTCTCCATCAGCGCCACCATCTTGTCGATGAGCGGTGTCGACTGTCCCTTGCTCTTGCCCATGGTCTGGTTGATGCAGCTCGGGAAATAAACCACCTTCAGCTCCGACGGCTGGGTCTTTATCGCATGGGGATAGTATGCCAGCGGAAACGCCGACGACCACATCGGCATGCCAAGCTTGCTCAGCCCGCGGCCAACGGCATCGGTTGCCTTGTCGCCGATAACGGCATGGGCGGCGCCTGCGGCGGAAAGCACCGGACGGAGTGCCGACTTGACAGCCGACAGATGATTGGCAGCGAAATCACCGACCTTGTAGCCGGCGCTGCCCTTAGGCAATGCCTGGGCGCGCAGGTCGTGGATCATCTCGCCTGTGTTTATCTGCATCGGGCACGACGTAGAGCAGAGGCCGTCGCCGGCACAGCTCTGTATGCCCGGATATTTAAACTGCTTTGTCAACGCGGCAAGCCAGCCAGTAGAGTCGCCGTCGGCACGGAGACGGCTGATTTCGCGTTGCACGACAATGCGCTGGCGCGACGACAATGTGAATCCGCACGTCAGACAGTTGCGCTCGCAGAAGCCGCACTCGATACAGCGGTCTACGTGTGGATTTGTCAGCGGCAGCGGCTTTATGTTCTTTATGTAGCACTCCGGATCGTCATTGAAAATGACACCTGGGTTCAACAGCCCTTCCGGGTCAAACAACGCCTTCACACGCTTCATCACGTCGAACGCCTTCTCGCCCCACTCCAGCTTGACAAACGGAGCCATGTTGCGGCCGGTGCCGTGCTCCGCCTTCAGCGAGCCGTCGTATTTGTCAACGACAAGATGCTCAACCTCCTGCATCAGCGTGCGGTAGCGGTCAACCTTCTCTTTCGTGTCAAACGACTGCGAGATGACAAAATGATAGTTGCCCTCAAGGGCATGGCCGTAGATGCAGGCATCGTCGAAGCCGAATTTCTCAAGAAGGTCGGCAAGGTCGGCGGTTGCCTCGGGAAGGTTCTCGATGTGGAACGCAACGTCCTCGATAAGCACCGTCGTGCCGAGCGGACGCGTTCCTCCCACCGACGGGAAGATTCCCGAACGGATTGCCCAATATTTTGAATATTCCTCCGGTTTGTCGGTGAAATATGCTGGCTTGAACAGGTCGAACGGCTCAAGAATCTTCTTGATGGCGTCGATGTTTGCCTGAAGTTCCTCCTTGGTGTCGGCTTTGGTTTCCGTAAGCACGGCTGTCAAGCCCTCCCCTGTAGTGTCGTTCACACTCGACAGCGATTTCTTGTCGAGCATCTCGGCACTGAACACCGGTCCGCTTTTCATTGCCACAACCGCACGGCAGGCGTCCTTGATGTCCTTGAAATAGAGCATCGCGCTGGCGCTGTGAGGATAGAGGTGGCCGGTCTTCATCGTCACCTCGGCAAGAAATCCGAGTGTTCCCTCCGAACCTACCATAAGGTGGGTAATGATGTCGAACGGGTCTGTGAAAAGCACAAACGGAAGGATGTTCAAGCCCGTCACATTCTTGATTGAATATTTATAACGGATGCGGTCGGCAAGTTTCTTGTCGGCGTTCACCTCGTCGCGGATGGCTTCAATGCCGCTGATAAAGTCGGGATGCGACTTGCGGAAAGCGTCCTTGCTCTCGGCGTCGCCGGTGTCGAGGATTGTGCCGTCGGGAAGTATGATGCGCGCCGACACAAGCTGACGGTCGCTGTTGGCATGCGTGCCGCAGTTCATTCCCGATGCATTGTTCACAACGATTCCACCTACCATAGCCGCATTCTTAGAAGCCGGGTCGGGCGTAAAGATGCGTCCAAAGGGTTTCAGAAGCTGATTTACGCGCTCACCGATGATGCCCGGTTGCATCGTGATGGTTTCCGCATCGGCGGAAATTTTATAATTTTCCCAATTTTTGCCTGCCACGATGAGGATGCTGTCGCTCAACGACTGTCCGCTGAGACTCGTGCCGGCAGCACGGAACGTCCCCGGCAAACGACGGCGACGGGCTGCCGAAAGCAGACGCGACACCTCCTCCTCCGTCTTCGAACGCACCACAATCTGCGGCACAAGGCGGTAGAAGCTGGCATCGGTGCCCCACGCCAGGCGGCGCATCTCGTCTGTGTAGATGCGCTCACGTGGGATAAATGCGCTTATTTCTTTTAAATACGACTTATAGGTTTCTTTCATTGCTTACTTATATAAATAATATTTCTTGGCTTTTTCTTTAAAAGCTTCCGCGTCTTTGTTCCAATAGTCAATCATATCGCTGACCTGATAGTTCTTGGAGAAGAGTGTGCGGATTTTGTCTGTGCCACACACCTTGTCGAACATGTCGAAACGGCTCTTGTCGGTGGCTGTGTCGAATATGCGTTTTTCTGGATAAAGTTTCGCCAACTCCTGCATCGCATAGAATTGGATGAGCGTGAGGCTCGAGCCCGGCACGTCGTCTACATAGAACTGCACACCCTGCAGGTTCTCGCCCTTGCCTGTTCCGTAGAACGGCTTCACGTGGATCGGGCGGAACTTGGTGCCCGGCAGATTGAGGGCGTTCATGCGCTCTGCAAACTTGTCGGCGTCAATCCAGTCGGCGCAGATAAGCTGGAACGGCAAGGTGTAGCCAACGCCGATCGAAACGCAGTAAAGCTCGCCGAGAATACCGGTGGCTGGATAGTAGAACGCCGTGGCTGGCTGTGGAATATGCGGTGAAGGCAACACCCATGGCATTCCTGTCTTGTCGAATGTCATTGAGCGTTTCCAGCCCTTCAATGGCACTACTGTGAGTTTCGCTGCCTTCTCGCCGCGCGCCACGCGCTCGCCATTGAGATAGCGTGCCATCTCGCCCGGAGTCATGCCATAAAGATATGGTATCTTGAACTGGCTGACAAACGAATAGAATCCGTCCTCTACCAAGCAGCCTTCAACGCGGTTGCCGCCGAGGGGATTCGGACGGTCGAGAACCACAAACTCTATGTCGTTCTCTGCGCAGGCGTCGAGAGCCAGACCGAGTGTGCTGACAAACGTAAACGAGCGGCAGCCGATGTCCTGAATGTCGTAGACAAGGGCGTCGATGCCGGAAAGCATCTCTTTGGTCGGCTTCTTGGTTTTGCCGTAGATGGAGTAGACCTTGACACCGGTGGCTGGGTCGGTGGTGTTGCCAAACTCGTCGCCAGCATGCACGTTGCCGCGCACTCCGTGTTCAGGGCCAAACAATGCCACAAGCTCAACGCCTTTGGCTTCATGAAGAATGTCGACGGTCGACTTCAAGTTGTTGTCAACGCCTGTCGGATTGGTTATCAGACCTACACGCTTGCCTGCAAGCTGCTTGAAATCATTGTCGCGGAGCACCTCCACGCCCGGCTTCGTCGCCGCAGCAGCGCCAAGCGCTGCCGCAACACACAAAGCGATTGTTAATATCGTTTTTTTCATTGTTCTGTTTCTTGATTATTTCTTACCGTAATTAGGGTCAATCTTGCGGTCAACAAGATAAGTGACTATCAGAGTCGCGATGCAGCATGCCATCACCATCCAGAAGAAGTTGACATAACCGATTGCCTCCTGAATATAACCTGCCACGAAACCTGGCAACATCATGCTCAACGCCATGAACGCCGTGCAGATGGCATAGTGAGATGTCTTGAACTCGCCTTCCGAGAAGTACATCATATAGAGCATATAGGCCGTGAAACCGAAGCCGTAGCCAAACTGCTCGATGCAGACTGCCACACTGATCACGATTGGGTCAGACGGCTGTGCGATGGCAAGATAAACGAATGTGAGGCATGGCAGCGTCATGCAGGCTGCCATAGGCCAAAGGGCTTTTTTCAAACCCACCTTCGATGCAAACACGCCGCCGACAATACCGCCGGCAAGCAACGCGATGACACCGAATGTGCCATAGACAAGGCCCACAAGCTCTGTGGTCAAGCCAAGACCTCCCTCAGCTGTTGAATGCACGAGGAACGGCTGGCACAACTTAATCAAGAATCCCTCCGGCAAGCGGTAGAGAAGCATAAACGCAACCGCGAGAAGGAAACCCGGCTTCTTGACGAAAGAAATAAATGAGTTTGCAAACTCTGCAAGCCCTGATGTGCCGTTGCCTTCTGTATCGGCTGAGACACGTGGACGGTCGTCGGCCGAACGAGGAAGGATAAACGTATGATACATAGTCACAAGGAAGAACACTACGGCACTGACTCCGAGTGTAACCTGCCATGACCATGGTATGTCGCCTGTAGAGGTTTCAATCAATCCGGCAATGTAGACAAGCACTCCCTGTCCGAATACGGATGCGATGCGGTAGAACGTGCTGCGCACTCCGATGAAGGCTGCCTGGCTGCTCGGACTGTGGGCAAGCATATAGTAGCCGTCGGCGGCGATGTCGTGGGTGGCAGATGCAAAAGCCGCGATGATAAACAGTATCAGCGTGATGGTGAACATGCTGATTGGGGTCTGTCCGGAGGCGATAGTCGCCACGTCTGGCTTTGGCAATGTGACGGTGAGCAGAATCATCAGAGCTGTCATCAACACTTGCATGGATAGAATCCACCAACGTTTGGTCTTTACGACATCGACGAGCGGACCCCACAAGCCTTTGAGGAACCACGGGAAATAAAGCAATGTTGTGAAAAATGCCATGTCGCCATTAGGTACACCCATCTTGGTGAACATCATGACGGAAATGTTGTTGACCACGAAATAAGGCACGCCCTCTGCAAAATACAGAGTCGGAACCCAAAACCATGGAGATATTGTCTTGTTTGAAGTTTTCATGTCAGGAGTTTAATATTGTTTTGTTATTTCCGCATCTATAAAATAGTGCAGAAGGATTTGTTTATAGTCATAGCCTTTCTCGCCCATCACGGCTGCTCCGATCTGGCAGAGTCCGACACCATGTCCCCAGCCCGCGCCTTTAAGCACGAAGCGTTCGGGCAGCCCGTCGCGCTCGCCTTGCTTCTCCACTACAAAAGCGGAGCTGTAGAGGTGCGACGGCGACAGCGTGCGGCGTATTTCGAGTTCCTTGCCGATGATGCAGGTCTTCTTGGTGCCGACAATCTGCAAGCGGTAAAGACGGCCCGACGTGCCACGCGCCACGGGTATCAGGTCGACGATGTCGCCATAGTCCTCGCCGCTGCGCTCGCGCACAAGACGCGACAGCTCGGCTTGGTCATACTCCACCGTCCATCGGTAGAAGTCGGTGGTCTCCTGGTCGTAGCTGTTGAGCACCTGCGAGAGGATATGCTTGTCGGTGGTGTTGCAGAATGCGGCTGGGGAGGCAAGTATCCACTCTCGGGCATTTTCCTCGACCGTAAGGTCGGGATAGTCCATTGCGTTGGCGTTGTCCAACCGTGCCACAAGATAGTGATAGTGCTTTGGCTCCCAGCAGTTTTCAAACTGCTCAAACACTCCGCCGCACGACTTCGAGAAGCGGGCGTCGCAGAGCGTGCCGTCGTAGGTGAGCACCTGTCCCCACGTCGCTTTGATGGCGTCGCGCACGGTGGCTGTCGACTCGCGGGTGATGCCCTGGTAACGCTGGCAATGGTCGTCGGCGCAGACGTCGAAATTAACATGATCCTCGCGGTCGTACCAACACACCAGCTCTCCTTCTGTGCGTGTGCATGGGTTGTAGGGCGTTTCTTCGGCTGCAAGCTGCTTGTTTTTCTCTATCTGTGCCAAGAGCCAGCTGCGGGAAATCACGGCATGCGCTTTCAGCAGTTCAAGAGAGGCGGTGGCGCTCATTTCCGACGAAATGACGCTGAGCAGATATTCCTCGATGGGAAGGATGTTGACGGCCGTCAGCTTGTCGCCTTCCACGATAATGCGCAGAGAGCCGCGAAACGACTGGTTCTCCTTGCGCTCCCAGTGGAAATTGACACCGATGGTCACGTCGATAAGTTCAAAACTGCCGTTCTCGGCATCGCAGGGCGTAAACTCCACGCTGTCGTAAAGCGCGCCGCCCCACAGCACTTTTCCATCGCTGAGGGTGGCTTCCTGTGCGCCTTCCACGGTTTGACCGCCGAAGCTGTAGGCTGTCGGGAAGACAAACCGTATCGCAGGGCTGCTCATAATGCCCACTTTCACTTGTGGCTGTGACATAATGGTCTGGTTTTATTTAAGTTTCTGGGCTATTTCCAATAATTCGGCTTCGCTGAGACAGCACTCGTCAAAGATTGTCTTGATGTCGGCTGCGGTGATCTTCTCGAAGTCTTTCTCCAACGGGGTGATAAACACGCCTCCCATATCTACCGACGCGGGGCTGATAAGGATGTTGGCGTCGCCCTCGGCTGCGTAGCACGACGGACGGTGTTTCTTGCGTGGAAACACAAGGATGGTCCAAAGTCCGTCTTCATACCAGCACAGCACGTTGAGCATCGGTTCCGGCTCACCTTCCGGTATCGTCAGTACATTGTAGACAAGGTCAAACATCTTCTCGCCCTTGTCGACTGCCGACGTGCGGATGCAGAAGCACGGATGCGACATTTCCTTTACAATCGACAGCTCTACGCTGCCGCCGCTGACGATGATGTCGCGCTCAGCCGACGCCATCTGGTCTTCCATCGGCATGAAGCCGCGGTTGCCAGCCTGGAAGTGCATGTGGTCAGGTGCCGACGCGCCGCATTTAGGCCCGTTGTAAAACAGCGTGAATCCCTCCAAGTCGCGCGACAGGTTCATCATATCGGCGATGCGCCCCTTGATGAGCTGGTCAACGTGCTTGTTACACGGAATCGTGAGATGACGGGGGAAAATCGGGAACGGATTGATGAGTATTGTGTAGTCATCGCCCCAGGCAATGCCCTCCTGCACAGCCGGACGATTGGCTGCGCAGAGGAAACATTTGCGTTCTTTTAGCGATTTGGCGTCAACTTTGGCTGCCGACGAGACAATGCGTCCGGGATTGAACTGCACCTTGATTGTGGCGCCGTCTACGTTGAATTCCTTGACCTTGACATTCTTCAAAGCCTCGAAATTATTACGGGCGGTGTCCCACACCTGCAGCTGACGGTCGAAAAATTCTGATATGTTTATACCCATCGCCTCTTATTTCTTTTTGTTGAATGCAATACGCGCCTGGAGCTCCCATGTGCGGATGCGGTCTTTATAAAGGTTGTGGGCGTTCATCTTCACCACGTCGAGCGATGCGTCTGAGTTGTCGTCCCAACGACGGCAGTTGTAGACTGGCTCATAGACACGGCCGATTTGATATTCACGGGAGAAGTTCAAGCCGAGTGCGTAGTCCTCGCCGTAACTGGTGTTAGGCACCTTCACTTCGCGAAGCACCGGTGTGTAGAATGCACGCGGAGCGCCGAGACCGTTGATGCGGAGGGCGTTGTTGCGGCCGTTCTCCGGTGTCCACTCTTTGTGGTCGATGATGCCCGGAGCGATCATGTTCATATTGAAGTCGGTCATCATGTATGTGCCCACTACCATAGCGCAGTTCTGCTCATAGAAGGCGTTGACCATGATTGACAAGGTGTTTTCGTCGCGATAAACGTCGTCGCTGTCAAGCTGCACTGCAAACTTACCGCATTTTGGATGATGAACACCCTCGTTCCAGCAGCCGCCGATGCCGAGATCATTGCGCTCCGGAATGATGTGGATCAAGCGGTCGTCGCCCTTGAACTCGTCGATTGCCTCTGTTGTGCCGTCGGTCGAGTGATTGTCGATAACGATAAGGTTGAACTTGAAGTCAGCCTTCTGGTTCAACACCGACTTGATGGCGTCGCGGATAGTGCGGATACGGTTGCGTACGGGGATAATTACCGATGCCTCATACTCGAAGTTGCCTGCGCTGAACTCTATTTTCTTGAATTTTGGCTCAAGATAGCCACCGATTGCTTTCAAGTGGGCTGTGCATGCCTCTTCCATCTCAATCTGCACGCCACGGTTCTTCGGGTCTACATAGTCGAAAATCTTCTCGCCACTCTTGCGTGTGTCGAGCTCTACGTCGGAATAGAGATACTCGTTGATGTGAACGAGCTCTGCTTCCTGTGTGATTTTCAAACGCACGTCGTAAAGACCGGCAAAGTCATATTCCTTGTCGATTTTTGCTACTGCGCTCTTCAATGCGGCTGCATTGAAAAGAAGCACTGATCCGAAATCGAAATCGTCGCGGAGACTGCCCTGCTGATAGTCGATGACCGGAGCGTTTGAACGCTGGTCGCCAACCACGTTGTAGTGGTCGGCATAAGCCATACCGGCAGCTGAGTCGTCGGCGATTTTCACCATGCGCTCAACAGCAAACATGCCGAACTCCAACGAGTTGTATTTTGTGTAGAGCATAGCGTAGTCGCAGTCGGCTTTGGCTGCGATCTTCTTCATAGTGTCGCTGCTGTTGAGATTGCCGATGGCAATTTTCTCGCAGCCTTCAACTTCGCCCTGGGCGTCGGCTCCGGCAAGCAGATAGATGTTATGCACCAAGTCGCATGCCTTAAGACCTGCCACTGTATTTTTCACTTGTTCCGCATTCATGAACGGAATGAAACAATCGATTCTTTTCATTTTTTATTTTATTTTTAATTTTTCTATTGGGGTTAATCTGTTATTTCTTGTTGAAAAATTCCATTATCTGACCCATCAAGGCGCGGCGGGAAGCGGCGTCTTTGATGGTCTCAAACGGGAAGCCCATCACGCAGGTGCGGTAACCGCCCTGGTCGGCAACGACGGCTGCAGGGATATTGTTCTCGCCGTAGCGCATCAACGTGCAGCCTTTGGTCTTGTCGGCTGGATAGATGCCGTCGGGCGACTCCACTGCGTAGAATTTGTCGTTGAGCGTGGTGTAGTATTCCACATTCAAATCGCCGAACGAGTCAAAATATGTCGGAACGGTGTGGGCTTTGCCCTCTATCGTTGCCTGTCCTACGCGCCACTGGTAGCCGAGCGTCTGCTTGGCAAACTCTTTCGACGCCTCGTCGGGATTGGCCTTGTCCCAAATGTCGGTTGCCACATAAGAGCCGCTCACGAGGATGCTGCCGCCGTTGGCTGTATAGTCAGCGATGGCTTTCTGCAATGGTGCCGTAAACGCAAGGAAGCGGTTTGGCACTTCGCCACGTCCGATTTGTGTCTCTTTCTGCTTGCCGAGGATAAGGTCGGCAAGTTTATACTGCTTCATGTCGACGATGCCGTTCTCTACGGCGGCAACGCTTGCCGACACAAATGAGTAGCCCGACTCCATCAAGGCTGCGCCGTGGATGGCTGGGTAGTCGAATGTGTTGCCGGCAATCACTTTGTCCTCCTGGTCGGCACGGCTGGCGCCGAAGCCGGCTGAGTCGTCGTCATACCATGGAATGTCGCGGCGGAACTCATACATGTCGCCGATGGTGTTGATGTCCGACATATAGGGCACACCGTGGTCTTTCGCGCTGGCGAATCCTGCCACATCCGGACTTGCTACAAACGAGTCGGGCGCACAGACGCGCGTGAAGCCGTTGACCACAAGCACTTCGCCTTTGGAGCCGTCAGCCTCGCCGAGGGCGAGAATCTCCGACGGGAAACTTACACCACCGTCGTTGGCTGCCACAATGCGGTAGCTGTGGATGGCATTGTCTGATATCTTGGCCACATATTCCGGCTTCTTCACTACGGCTATCTGACGGAACGCGCCGTCGCCGATGCGCTCGCTCACAATGTAGCTTTGTGCCTGCGCGCGGTCGCACAAGGTGTCGACGGTTTCCTTCCATGTCAACCGGTATTCGCCTTTCTTCACTTTGGCGATGGCGAAACTGTTGACGGGAAGCGGCTGTATCATATAGTCGCTGCGGCCTTCCTTGGCTGCGAAGAACTGTGCCATTCCTTTATAGACGGCACGGCTCACCGTGAAACGGAACGTTGGGTCAAGGCCGTAGCGCATATCGGCGAAATTCTGATGCGACAGCAATTCGAGAAGCATTGCCGGAACTTCAGGCACGCGTGCCTCATAATAGGAGGCGTCCCACATGCCGCGGCGAATCCATTTCGAGTCAAACTGCGCGCGGACATCGCTGCAGATATTCGACATAACCATATCGGTGAGCTGACGTGAGTTCATTCGGTCGGTGCCGTTCGCATACTTGTCGCCCTTAGTGCAGTAGATGCCGAGTGTGCCGATTATATCGTCGTTCTTGGTTGTTCCGGCATCGCTGTGGAACGCAAACGAAAGGTCGACGGGGATATTCAAGCCTGCCTTGCCGGGTATCACCGATGATCCGCCTGCAAGATAGTTGACCCACAAGCCGCGGCAACGATAGTCGTCGTTGTAGTCGTTGACTCCATGCGACGGAGAATAGACCGAGTCGGGCACTCCTGCCCACTGCAACCAGTAGCGTGCGCCCTCAGTGAATCGAGGATAGCCGCTGAGCTGATAATTATGCGCCAGGCGGTCGATCATCGTGACGGCGCTGAGGTCGCTCACTTGCTCTTCCGTGAGATTGTCGGCAATCCTACGCTCGATGTTGCCCATACCGCCTCCGATTTTAACGGCGTCGGCTGTGACCACCTCTCCGGTCTTGCCGGTGTTGCTTGTCAGCGTGACAACGGCATGGCTGCCGGCTGCCAGGTCAAAATGTCCGAGATAAATCCATGTGCCGCCTCCCATTCGCTGGTTCACCTGAAACTGCTTGTCGCCACCGGCTGTGTGAACGGTGTAGACGGCTTTCTCTGTGCTCTCCGGAAGAGTGGCGTAGGAAACGTAGACGGCATACGACCCTGCCTCGGGTATGTCGGCCGACCACGAAGCGGTCGATGCGTTTTTGCCCTTTGTCGACGCAACCTTGCGGAAGGTGCCGTCGCGGAACGGATTCTCGAAATCCTTGTATGTCTTTGTCTTGTATGCAAAACCTGCGCCGCCGTCGGTCCATGCCTCCGTGCCGTTGCTCTCCGCATAGGCGCCGGCTGCAAAGCCGCCGTTGTTGTCCACAATCAGCTCGGCACGGCGCGTGTCGCGCTCGCGCGGACTCATCACATAAGCGCCGGCATTCTCAAGCATCGGCATGAGATACGGCATTACAAAGCTCTGTGTATAAAGGTCTTCTACGGTCTGGAAGATGCGGGCGCGCTGCCACTCCCAACGATTCAATTTCGGCTCGAAATAGAAGCCATGGCTCTGCCACATGGCGATAACCTTGCCGTCGAGACCTTTCTTGGGGTGACGCGTCTTGTCGAGTGCGTAGACAAACGGAGCCTTCTCCGACTTGCGGACGTAGGAATAGCCGGCGTCGGAATACAGACGCTCGACAGGCACTCCGCCAACTGTCACTTCTACGCTGTAAGGCTTGTCAAACATCATTGCCACCTTGCTCTTGACCGTCGCGTTGTAGCCGGCAAGTTCCGGCACATAGCCATACGCGGCATTCATGTCGAGCTTCAATTTTGAATTCTCAACATCAATCATTGCCGAGTCAACGGCAACCTTGCCTATACCAAGATTGGCTGGCAAATTCTCGTTCAAAACAACGGCAATACGCCCCTGTGTGGCGGCGTCAAGCGGTTTGAATTCCGCATTGACCACTCCCACTGTGGCAATCGTTGCAGCTGCCAGTAGCAAAACCTTTCGCATCGTTCCTTTTTTTTGAGTATTATTGTTTGATTTTAAGTAGTATCTGCTTTATTTGCAAATTTACGATAATATGCCTATTCAAGAAAAATTTATTGATTCAAATCTTTATCAGTAAAACATTATTTAATATTTCAACACAGATTTTTAGAACCGTTTCCCTCAAAAAAAAGCCGGCCGAAAACTTTGCGAGTGTCGCCAAGCGTCCGTGCCGGCAAGCTATCTGTCTGTAGAATGATACTTAACAAGCCCTGGCATCGAGCTTGGTGCGATTTTTTTAATCTTTATGTTGTAGGAATCTGCAACTTCGGTCAGCACCCCGCTATAGGCGCACGCATTGGAGCCGACAAAGCAGACGGTCTTGCCCTCATAGTCATACTGAAGCACGTTGCGGCGGAAGAATGCGTCAATGGCATGGCGCACAAGACGATAGACGTAGTCCTGGTCGAGCTTGTCCATCAAGAATCGGGAATAGACACTCAACGTGTTGCTCGGAAGCGAATGGTCGTAGATTGCCGACATTATCTCGTCGGGCGACAGATTGATATACTCGAAAAAGTCGTTGACAAGCTGCGCAGGAGCAATGTCCTTCAGGCAGTCGCTGAGAAATCGCTTGCCGATATACGCGGCGCTGCCCTCGTCGCCAAGAATATAGCCGAGCGAGCGCACATTCTTCACTATCGCGCGGCCGTCGTAATAGCACGAGTTGGAGCCGCTGCCGAGGATACAGGCTATGCCAGCCTCGTTGATCAGCAACCCGCGGGCTGCGCCGAGAAGGTCGCTCTCGACGGTGACCGGAGTCTTGAACTGCGCGACAAGCGACGCCTCGACAATCTTCTTCTTTTCCGGACTCGTACAGCCGGCTCCATAGAAATGGATTCGCTCCCAGCGACGCTTGAAAAACGCCTCCGGAAGTTCAAGACGGATGCTGTGGCTGATGTCGCGGCGGGTGTGGAAAAACGGATTCAAGCCTTTTGTAAAAGCATGTTCCACCACGGTTGCGCCGTCGACCAATGCCCATTCTGTACGTGACGCGCTGCTGTCTGCTATTATTTTCATCTCTTTGTTAGGTCTTGTTTTGGGTTTCGTTCAAATGGTTGTCTCATGCAAGAGATATCAAATTCTAAGGCTTCATATTGATGACTCCTTGACAAAATGCTCCCCCTTATTGCATGCACATTTACACCACAAATTTAGCATAAAAAAATTGGAATGCCGCCATGACATCCCAATTTCTTATCTTTATGTCAATTTTATACAACTTACCTTACGGCGATTTTCTTCACCACCGCTCCTGTGCGAACCACGTAGACACCAGCCTGCGGCAATTCAACGCTGCTGTCTGTGCCGCTGTAGACCTGTCTGCCGTCGGCGCTGAACACTTCTATCCTCTGACCGTCGGCGCCAGCCACCCTGAGCGTACGTCCGTCCGCCGCCACGACAACGGCATCGTCAGCAATCCCGTCAACGGAGTCATACTCAACGATATTGAAATGCGACCAGAATTTATGTTTGAGATAGGCGTCACCCGCTCCTTTGGGGACAAGCACAAATTTATCAAGTTTATCATACAATTGACACAATGTTCCCGACTCACCTCCACCAACCGTAGGCGGCTCCTGTGATTGGCACTCCACTACGGTTAGGTTTTGTGTGTTTGGCATAAATCCAGTTACATATTTTACATTTTTTGTTATTACAAGTTTCTTCAAATTTGGGTATGTCCCCATAAAGGCATACGGCTCACAACTTTTGTCAAGCACAAATGTTTCTGGCATCTCGTCGTCCTTCATAGGAGGGTAACACACATAGTCGCCGGCACTGCCGTCTTCATTTTTACGATACACTATTCCATCAATCATTACGAATCCAGACTCTGGAGTCACTTCCACAGTAGTCAGATTTTTTATGTATTTCAGTGCCAATGCCGGAAAATATTCGCTGCCTGAAGCTACAACTTTTGTCAAATTATCGCAACCGGTGAAAGTTACGGAATATACATATTCATTATGATAACTTTTTTCCGCCGGATTGTCCAATCTCCGGTTTACAACCCATTTATCCACCATCGGCAACACATGTATCAACCTTGATGTACTCGACCCTTTCACATACACAGCCTCATTCTCCACATAGCCCCCAACTTCTACCTCTTCAAAACCTGGTCCGAACACTTCCTTTAGATTACGGCAAGTCGAAATTGTTTCTGCTAACGAGCTGCCTTTCGCACTTACTTCCACAACTTTAGGACACTTAAACGACAGAGTCTCAAGCGAAGTGCAATTTTTAAAACAATTTGTAAGGTATTTCAACTTCAATGATTTCAAACTCTCGCAGTCATCAAAACAATTGGGTTGGGCTACAATATACTGACCGTCCGGAATATCTATTCTTTCCAAATTCCTACATCCTCTGAAATCAACAAAGTTTATAGTGTCGCAATTGTCCACTTCTCCAATTCTGGCCGATACTGTTTTCAACGATTTAGATCTTATATTTAAGCTGAAAGCCGCATTACCAATTGAATCATCCTGCCATTTCGTAAGATTTTTTCTGGTAAATGTAATGTCAAGATTCTCTACCGGCATGTCCGAGCCAAAAGCCCGATTTCCAATATAAATTGCCGAAGGAAGCGTCAGTGTTTTCATCTCCTCCGGAAAAGAGACCTCAGAGAATGCTTCATCTCCAACATAGCGCAATTTCAAGAAACCGCTTTCTGTGGCAGAAACTTTAGCATCCACACCTCTTTCTCCAACATACCACACATTCGAGAAAAGACTGCCGTCCAATGTATTTTTACACGATATCGCTCCGTGTCCTATCACTTCCAATTTGCGTGGCAGAGTCAAATTGTCTATATCCCGGCACAACGTTTTATCTGGAATTTCTTTTACTTCATCACTAGTGAATGTCAACGTTTTCAACGAAGTTCCTACAAACGATCCAAACAACACCTTTTTCAACGATCGGGGTAGAATCAATGTTTCCAAATCGCCAAACATATTGAATCCCGTTGTATTGTTTTCCGTGGTTATTTCGTCATAATCATACCACCCAAGCTCTGTTTTGCGAGATCTACGGGCAAACGATTTTCCACCATCTACAATGTTGGCGTCTGTCAAGTCCAAATATTTCAAATTGCCCTTTTCATTGCTGATTGGATCGTATGTGCCTTTCGTATATTTACGCAGTATGTAACCATTAGACATTATTTTAAGGAAAAGGAAATCCGTGCCATTCAGATTACCATTAACTTTCAAATCTGTCACTGTCTTCCAGTCTGTTTTCTGCGATATTTGATATGACAACATTCCTGGAGTCTCGACAGTGACCTCCAGCAATTCTGCATGCACGAGCATTGGCAATGTCAAGAATAATGCCGTAACCAACAACGCTATCCGTTTCATATCTTTTTTTATTTGTTGTTATCAATTAACGTATATTTATCACCCAACTTGTAGACCACATCTTCCGATTCCAAGTTCTTGAATACCGATTGATTGGCATACAATTTCACCCTTGATGCGGATATTTCCACGCTGTCCACTCCTTTATTGAGCGTAATTTCATCATTATGCGTATAGTCCTGCCACGGGAATCCACAGACAGACACTCCGTTGTCGTACAAGAATTTCGCTCCGCATACCGGCACATCAACATATCTACAATCAGCCCCCGAGCTTTTCATTCTTTTTATTCTCACGACACCGTAAACAGATGGAAGCACAAGCAGAAAACCTGCAATAGGTTTGTCTTTCTCAGGTTTGCCATCAGCATCCTTTCTATAATCAAATTCAACAGAGCCCACAAATCCTTCGCCGTCCCAGATAGGCAGGCTTCGCATCGCCAATTTGTCATCATACGTCCACCCTATGCCTCGTTTGCTGTCAAGCAACAGCTGACATTCGTAAGTATATGTCCCAACATCTTTTTCATATTTTTTATTTCCTTCATTATCTGTTTCCCCCGTATCATACATCAAAACCCACGCAACTCCGGCATTAAGCATTCCATACGGCCGTGGGTCGGGCACGTCCATTAATCCGCCTTCCTCAAAATGCATATTCGCTTTAAATCCAGTGGATATCTGGCAGTTTCTTGACAGAGCGTACGAGAAACGCTTGAACACATCAAGCACCTCGCCGAAACTGCCATCATCCATCCACTCACAGACATGTACCCCGCAGGTAAGCATCGATGAGAAACCTTCTCCACCCCAATAACGATATACGTTAGACAAATTCAATTTGGACTGTCTGTCAAGCGCAATGTCCGCATTAATTCTATAAGCAGCGCCATTTTCAGCCTCCGTGCCTTCAGAGTCCGATTGGTTCATATAGAATGCCGAATCATAAAATCTGAACGCATCGCCGTCCATACTCACAACAGAGCCATCCGCACCAGAAATCTGCACCACAGGCTCCTGGCCAAGCCAGAAATAGTTGCTGCGCATCGTCACCTCAGAGTCCTCTATTTTCAAGATTGTGCCTCGCTCCAGATGATTCGACGAGAAATCGACCGCCTTGCTTTGACGTATCATTGAGTCGGCGGTTATGATGTTGTCGCAAATCGTCGCACCACCACAATTATTGACCAGCAAGCCTTTGTTAACAAAACCGCTTACTCCATTGTGGGCAAACATCAAAGCATCTCCAAGAAATCCCATATTGAAGGCATACGGCTTGTGCGCCTCATCCTGATTTAACATATATGCATCCCAATATTCGCTCATCGTGCAGTTCACAACGCACTTGTTGTCGATATAATTGTCAGTAAAGCGCAATGCCTGCCCAAAATGCTGGAACGTAACGCCGTCCATATTCAGCGAAGCCCCGGACAGAATGCCATACATCAGATAGGCCTGCTCTCGACCGATGTCTTTCAACAGAGGCAGTGAGCTATTTCGCAGTCTCAAATTCTTTATTGAAGTTTCGCGAGTGGTATATTCTATCTCGCTACGAGGAACTATTATTTTTTTATTCAACATTTCATCCTCTATCTCAACCCACTGCACATTTATCTCTATCAGATAGTTGTTTTCTTTACAACTTTCACAATTATCATCAACCTTCTGCAGCCGTGACTTCAATCCTTCATAATCAAACGCCGACACAAGCACTGTGCCGTATTTTGTCACACCATTATATTCCCTATCAATACTGCTTGCGCCACGGATGTTCACACCAAACGGAAGTTTTATAGTTCTTGCAATCCGATAATAGCCTCGCGGAATAAACACCTCGCCAGACACAGCCATTTTCGCCGCACGCTCTATTGCATCCGCACTGCAGACCGAGCTGGCAGCCGAAGCCTCGCCGCACGACTTATATGCCACCGCGCCGAACCATTGCGGATAGACGCGGTCGTTGAGCCAATCGCCATCAATCTTGACCGTCGAACTGAATATTTCCACAAGCGGAGCCTCAATCTGCGCGAAAGCGCCCACAAGCGTACCGCTTCCAAACACTGAATGCCACTGTAAATACAGCATGGAGTTCTGTCCTATGGTGAGATTTGTATCATCCGACAACGACAAAGCTTCGCTACCTGCATATATCCGGCAGTTCTTGCCAATTGTCACTTTGCTTGTCACCTCAAGGCAGCCGCCTTCTTTGATTTCAATGACTGTCCCATTGGCAAAGGTGAAATCCACATTAAAATCGATATGCACACCCTTGCCTACGACAAGATGAACTCGCGGCACAATTGCGTTAATCTGCTCTATCGTTGAATTGGTCGTAATTTCAACCACATCACCTTCATGCCAAGAAGATGTATATATAAAATTTCTTCCCATCGCTTCTCTATCTGTTGGTTTGCAACGCAAATATAAAGATTTAAGCCAAGCATTGAGCACATTAGCGTGTTAAAAAACGCTAAAGCGGGGTGACTCCTTGTGGAGTCGCCCCGCCATGTTGACTGTTACAATTGTTCGGTTAGAAACCTGCTGCGGCAGCGTGGTTGAGCGCTGTATAGATGCAGCTTGCAAGACCAATAAGGATGATGCCTGCCACGCAGACCACCAGTCCGGCACGCTCGCTCCAATGGCTCTTGAACGTGGCGATTGGATTGTCGTTCGGATTGATGAACATCGCCTTCACTACAAGCAGATAGTAGTAGAGGGAGATAATCGTGTTGAGCAATGCTATGAACACGAGGACGTAGACGGCAACGCTTCCTCCCTCCAGCGCGCTGGAGAAGATGAAGAACTTGCTAAAGAAACCTGCGAACGGTGGGATACCGCCAAGTGAGAACATGGCGAGCATCATGGCGAACGAAAGTTTCGGGTTGGTCTTGTAAAGTCCGTTATAGTCGGTCATGTCAACCTTGCCTGTGGCGTTCTCAATTGCCTGGATAACGCCGAAGGCTGCAAGGTTTGAAACTACATAGACAAGCACATAATAACTCAACGACGCAACACCGGTGGCGTTGCACGCTATCACACCGAGCATGATGTAGCCGGCTTGCGAAATCGAGGAGAACGCAAGGAAGCGCTTCATGTTGGTCTGACGGATGGCGAAAAGGTTACCGAGTGTGATGGTGAGGATAATCAACGCGTAGAGCATCCATTCCCAAACCTGGCTGTAGACCGCGCCGAAGGCTTGTGTCAAGACTACGAACGCTGCAAAGGCTGCCGCGCCTTTCGACACTACCGACAGATAGGATGTGACCGAGGTTGGCGCGCCCTGATATACGTCGGCGGTCCACAAGTGGAACGGAACAAGGGATATCTTGAATCCGATGCCGGCGATTACAAACGCCATAGCGACATAGAGCAGGAACTGCCCGTCGACAAGCATCACCGATGCTGCGATGTCGCTGAAATACAGAGAGCCCGTGAAGGCATAGACAAACGACAGTCCGAGCATATAGATTGCCGACGAGAAGACGGCTGTGAAAAGATATTTCACGGCTGCCTCGTGGCTCTCATACTGCTTCTTGTCAAACGCCGCCAACGCTGCCAATGGCAGTGAGGCTGTCTCAAGACCGATGACGAAGATAAGGAAATGGCGTGCCGACACCATAAGGTACATGCCGAACAATGTGACAAGCATCAACTCCAAAAATTCGCCGCGGCGCACTGACTGCGTCTCGCTGTTGTTCCATTTGATAGACTGCAACAGGACGATAAACATACCGATGTTGAGAATATTCTTAATCGACGCTACAATAGGCGACGTTGCATACATCCCGGCGAATGCCTCGCCTGTCTGCTGCAGGGCGAAGAAGCCATAGACTGTGAAGGCGCCGAAAAGCACCAATGCGGTCACCGAGAGCGAACCCTGCACTTTCTTGCAACCGAAAGTATCGAACAGGAACACCAGAATGAACACGATGAGGAGTCCGATTTCGTGGTGCATCAATAAAAACTGTGAATAATCCATAATTTCAATTTCTTTTATAGTCCGTTACTTTATTGTTACTGTGCATAAGTCATTATGTGTTCTACAATCGGACCGAAGCTGTCGCGAAGGATAAGGTTGGCCATATCCGGGAAACAGCCGATCGCTGCGATGGCGAGCATCAATGTGACGGTCGAGAACCGCTCATACCAATGTGCGTCGTCGAGCTCGCGGTGGTGTTCGTTCTGAACCTTGCCGAAGAGCAACTTGCCGACAACTCGCAGAATGTAGACTGCCGTAATCACAATCGACGTTGTGGTGACAATCGCAAACGTGTGACGGAAGAGGTTGCCGTCGCCGAGAACGGCGTTGTAGATTGTTGTGTTCTCAAACGAGCCGAAGAAGATGGTCATCTCTGCCACGAATCCGCTCAAGCCCGGCAAACCGAGCGATGCAAGACCGGCGATGATGTAGCCAACCGAAAGGAACGGCATTATCTGCATCAAGCCGCCCATCTCGCGAACGTCGCGGGTGTGTGTGCGGCCATAAATCATACCGATGAGGGCAAAGAACAACGCTGTCATCAAACCGTGTGAGAGCATCTGCATTACGGCACCGCTCATCGCTGTCTGGTTAAGCATCAGAATGGCGAAAAGCACCAAGCCGCAGTGGCTGACCGAAGAATATGCGTTGATATACTTCAAGTCGGTCTTGACACAGGCGGCAAACGCTCCGTAGACCACGCTGATACCCGTAAGAATCATGAATATCCAACCGAGCTGCATGGCTGCATGAGGCATCAGATATATGGCGATGCGGAAGCAGCCGTAGCCTCCAAGCTTCATCAACACGCCGGCGTGGAGCATTGACACCGCTGTAGGCGCCGATGCATGACCGTCGGGCGACCATGTGTGGAACGGGAACATCGCGCCAAGCACGCCGAATCCTACGAATGCGCAAACAAACAATGCGTTCTGCCAGTCGAGGTCTACGCCGTGTTGTGCAATCTCAACAAGGTTCATCGTATGGCCTGCGTGATAGTAGATGCCGAGGATGCTGATAAGAAGCAATGCCGAGCCGCCCATAAGCATAAGGGTCAGCTTCATCGCAGCATAGTTCTTGTTGCCGCTGCCCCACACTCCGATGAGAAGATACATCGGGATGAGCGCAACCTCATAGAACATAAACATTGTGAACAGGTCAATCGAGATGAAGAAGCCGAACACTCCGGTTGAAAGAAGGATGAACCAGAGGAAATACTCCTTTGTCAGAGGCTCGATTTTCCACGAAGCGAATGTGCCTGTAAACACGATGATTGCCGAAAGCATTATCATCAAGACGGAGATGCCGTCTACGCCAACTGCCAGATGGATGTTGAGAGGCTCAAACCACATATAACTGTCGGTGAAGAGCATCGGTGCGTCCGGATTGGCGGCACGCGCGCCTACAAACTCGTAGCAGAGATACGCCGCCGCAATCAGGAGCAGCGACGCACCGGTGGCTGCCACGGCGCGCACCTGCTTGACGTTGCGCGTCAGAAACAGCGCGCCGAGCGTCAGCACAGGAATTATAACGAATAAGAAAAGTATATTAAACATAACTTTATTTTTTATCTATTCCGTCAACTTTAAATTAATACTACGAATGTCACTGCCGCCAAAAGCAATGCGCCGATCAGGTAGACCCAAACATACATCTGGATGGATCCCGACTGAAGTTTGCGGATTGCGAAGGATGCGCAGTTTGTCACGGCTGCAAGGGCGTTCATCGTGCCGTCGACAATCGTATGGTCAAACCATGCGATGCTCTTACAGATGATGCCGAAGATGATTTTATGTGTGACAAACTGATAAATCTCGTCCATATAGAAGCGACGGTAAGCCGCACGGTGAAGGGTCTTCATCGAGCCGGCGATACGGTCGGGCATCGCGTTCTCCTTGCGGTAGAGCACTGTGGCAATCACGATGGCAACCACTGCCACTACTACGCTGGTGCCTGCCACGCCCATGTCAAGATGGGTGATGAGTTCCTTGCCGTCGTAGGTGACGAAGCTGCCGAATGGAATGAAGCCTGCCACACACGAGATTATCGCAAGAATAATCAGAGGAAGGGTCATTACCCACTCGCAGTCGTGCGGTGTGTGGTGGCTGTAGTCAGGTTTGTTCCACCAGAAGATGCGGTAGTAAAGACGGAACATGTAGAATGCTGTCAAACCTGCCACTGCCGACATCCACACTCCCCAGAACGGGCTGTACTGATAAGCGGCGACAAGAATCTCATCCTTACTGAAGAAGCCTGCAAACGGAGGTATACCTGCGATAGCGAGACATGCGATAAGGAATGCGATGTGGGTTATCGGCATATACTTGCGGAGGTTGCCCATGGCGTCCATCTCGTTGCTGTGCACCATGTGGATAATGGCGCCGGCGCAAAGGAAGAGCAAGCCCTTGAACATTGCGTGTGTAAACAAGTGGAACATTGACGCCATATAGCCTACGCCCTCGTGAAGTTCCGGACGGGCTACGCCGAGCGCCGTAAACATAAAGGCAATCTGTGAAATCGTTGAGAACGCGAGCACGCGCTTGATGTCGGTCTGCGCGCATGCCACAACTGCGGCATAAAGCGCGGTGACTGCACCGGTGACGGTGATCAGGTCGAGCACCTCCGGTGTGCCGAGATACATCGGGAACATACGTGCCACCAAGAACACACCGGCAACAACCATCGTTGCGGCATGGATCAACGCCGAAACTGGTGTCGGGCCTTCCATTGCGTCTGGAAGCCAGATGTGCAACGGGAACATCGCCGACTTACCGGCACCGCCGATGAAAATCAGAGCCAACGCCCACGATGCGGCTGAACAGCCCATAAACGTAACGCCTGCCGAGCTTGTGAGGATTCCCGTTGGGTTCGACATCAGCGACTTGAAGTCGAACGTGTCGCAATAGTAAGCCAAAAGCATTATACCGATGAGGAAGCCGAGGTCGGCGAAACGAGTCACGATAAACGCCTTCTTCGACGCTGCCACAGCAGCTGCCTTCTCATAGTAGAAGCCTATCAGAAGATATGACGACACTCCCACCATCTCGAAGAAGATAAACATCTGGAAGATGTTGGTGGCAACAACGAGTCCGAGCATCGAGAACGTAAACAATGAAAGGAACGCATAATAACGCTGGAATCCCTTCTCGCCGTGCATATAGCCGAGACTGTAGAGATGCACCATGAACGAAATTGTTGAAATAACGATAAGCATCATCGCCGAAATCGGGTCGATATAGATGCCGAGCGTCACCTTCAAGTTCTCGCCGAACGTAAGCCATGTGGCATCATAGACAACCTGAGCCTGGCGAACTCCGTCGACAATATACTCTGGGCTGAAAAAATAGCTCAACGCAACTCCATAAGCCACAACGGCTGTGACGAGCATAGAGAGCGTTCCGAAAATTCCCGCAGTCTGCTTAGGCATCTTCATGCCTACAAGGCCGAGCACGAAAAACGTGAACAACGGCAGCAGAATTGTGATTATTGATAATGACAAGTCCATGAGCTTAATATTTCATTTTAGTTAAACTTTGGATATCAACATTCTTCACTGCGCGGAATATGTTGATCACAATCGCAATCGCCAAAGCTGTCTCTGCCGCCGCGATGGCTATCGCGAACAGGGCGAAAAACATTCCCTCCATCTGCCCCGGGAAAAGAAAGCGGTTGAAAACCACAAAGTTGATGTCAACAGAGTTGAGCATCAATTCCAAAGAGATAAGGATGGCGATCAAATTCTTACGGGTGATAAAACCGTAAACGCCGCAGGCGAACATCACCAGACTCGGCACCAAATAATAAAGCATTGTCAAATCCATTGCAATTATCTTTTACGGGCGATTACCACACCACCGATTATACATGCCAATAACAACACACTGATTGCCTCAAAAGGCAAAAGATACTCAAACTTCTCGGTGCCAAGCAAGGCATGTCCGATTTTCTCCACCGTCACATCGCTGGTCGTCGACAGCAATGACGCTGTCTCTCCACCAAAGAATGAGAACAAGGCGTAGCCACATACGGCAACACCGGCAAGGGCTGCGATAAGTCCGAGTGTTTTACGTTTGGATGCCAAACGCTCGGCATTGTTGCCGGGTTTGCTTGTGAGCAGAATCGAGAATACGAACAGCACCAAGATACCGCCTGCATACACTGCTATCTGAACCGCGCCGAGAAACTCATATCCTAATTGGAAATAGAGTGCCGCCGTGGCAAAAAGAGTGAAAAGCAAGTAAGTGGCCGAACGCAGGATTTTGCGCGAAGTAACCGACAAAACCGAGAATACGATGATTGACAGTGCAATCACGCAATACACGATTGAATTACCTACTACATTCATATATACTTTATATTAATTTTTCTCTGTTGTTTCATTTTTAGGTGCCTCGGCGGCTTTCGCCTCCGCTGCTTTGGCTGCGGCCTCTTCCTTGGCCTTCTGCTGCGCCTTCCAAACCTCTACTGGGTCTTTTTCCGGAAGATAATTCAGCTGTTTCACAAGTTTCGAACGCGTATAAACCGCATGCTCAAACTTGTTGGTGAAGTGGATTGCGTGGTGCGGACATGCCGATACACACATCTGGCAGAACGTACAACTGCCAAGGTCGTACAAATATTTCACCAATACTTTTTTCTTCTTCCCGTCGGGCAGCTCCACCATCTTCGACTCGATGTGGATTGTCTGGTTCGGGCAGTTCATTTGGCACAATCCGCAAGCAATACACTTGTGGTTGCCTTTTTCATCATAGATGAGCTCCAACGTGCCACGAAAACGTTCGCCTACCGGCAAATTGTCTCTGTTGTCAGGATATTCCTCCGTCACCTTCTTCGTGACGAACTCCTTTCCTGTCACTTCCATTCCCTTCAAAAGGCTGACCATACCTTTGCCTAATCCGGTGAAGTAATCTTTTACACTACTCATAACTCTATTGTGTTCAGTCAACTGTTTTTTCTCATACCGGCATTCATAAAAATTCATTAAAAACATCCGGAAGGAGGTCCGGTATGTTTGCCTCCTTCCCGATGTTGTCTGTCATGTACTATTTCTCAACCTGGCCGCCGAGTATGTCGAGCAATTCTGTCGTAATACCCTGCTGACGCAGCTTGTTGTATTCCAATTTCAGAGAGTCGTGCAGCTTTACTGCATTGTCGTTGGCACTCTGCATTGCCATCACGCGCGCTGCCTGCTCTGAGGCGGCGTTCTGCCCAAACACTTCCTGCACAAGCGACAAAACGTAGAGCGGCAGAATAGCGTTATAGATCCGGTTGGCGTCGGGTTCGAAAAGATACGGACGGTTTGTCGGGCCATCGGCTTTGCCGAAGGATTCTGCCGACACTGGCAGCAACTGCTGCACGGTGAGCCGCTGCTTGCCTGCCGAAAGAAACTTCATCGACACCACCTCTACGCGGTCGGTCTTGCCGCCGACATAGTCGGCTTTAAGAGTGTCCACAAGACGGCGGATGCCGTCGATGCCCGATTTCGGACTGGCTTCGGTGCGCTCAACCGAAACACCGTCGCCGGCGACAACAGCGGATGCCTTGACAATCTTCTTGCCCACTGGCACCACGTTTATCATTACCGACGGGTTGGCTTTGCGCAATTCATTGATATGTCGGAGCAAGCCCTTGAAGATGTTGATGTTGTAAGCGCCGCAGAGACCCTCGTCGCTGCCAAGCACCACTATTGTCACCGTCTTCACGTCTCGAACGTCAGTCAACTCGGAAGTATACTCGGCGTCGGTCTGCATAAGGTTGCCCATTATGCCCTGAAGCTGATTGCGGAATGGCACCAAGCGGCTCAAATTCTGCTCCGCCTTGTGCATCTTTGCCGATGAAATCATCTTCATGGCGCCGGTGATTTTCTCCGACGACGCCACCGAACCGATTCTTCCCTTAAGTTCTCTTAACGTTGACATTACCTAATTCCGTTTCTTTATTGAGCATATTTAGCAGAAACTGCCTTGGCGGTCTCGGTCAGAATGCCCTCTACCTCGGCGGTCAACTGACCTGAACGAAGCACGTCGAGAACATCCGACTTGTGTCCTGCCTGCAGCATCTGGATAAACTCTGTTTCAAACTCTGCGACTTTGTCCATCGGCACTGCCGACAGCAGTCCGCGCGTTCCGCAGAAAATCACGGCAATCTGCTCCTCCACGGCCATCGGATGATACTGCGGCTGGATGAGCAGGCGTTCGTTCTTGCGCCCCTTGTCGATTGTGCGCGCCGTAACGGGGTCGATGTCGCCGCCAAACTTGGTAAACGACTCCAACTCGCGGAACTGCGCCTGGTCAATCTTCAATGTGCCGGCAATCTTCTTCATCGCCTTGATCTGAGCGTTGCCACCAACACGCGACACCGAAATACCGACATTGATCGCCGGACGGATACCGCTGTTGAACAAGCCCGACTCAAGGAATATCTGACCGTCGGTAATTGAAATCACGTTGGTCGGGATATACGCCGACACGTCGCCGGCCTGAGTCTCGATGATTGGAAGCGCCGTGAGTGAGCCGCCGCCCTTGACGATGGGCTTCAGTGACTCCGGAAGGTCGTTCATGCTCTTTGCAACCTCATCGTTGTCGATAATCTTCGCTGCTCGCTCCAACAAACGTGAGTGTAGATAGAAGATGTCGCCTGGATAAGCCTCACGTCCCGACGGACGCTTCAAAATCAACGACAGCTCGCGATAAGCCACCGCCTGCTTCGAAAGGTCATCGTAAACAATCAGCGCGTCGCGGCCGCTGTCGCGGAAAAACTCGCCGATAGCCGCGCCGGCAAACGGTGAGTAATAGCGCATCGCGGCTGAGTCGCTCGCCGATGCCGCCACAACAACCGTATAGTCCATAGCGCCATATTTCTTCAGCGTGTTGACAAGCGAAGCAATCGATGAAGCCTTCTGTCCGATAGCCACATAGATGCAATAAACAGGCTTGCCCTGCTCATAATTCTGACGCTGGTTGATAATCGTGTCGATAGCGATGGCGGTCTTGCCAATCTGACGGTCGCCGATGATAAGCTCGCGCTGACCGCGGCCGATAGGAATCATCGAGTCGACTGCCTTCAAGCCAGTCTGAAGCGGCTGCTTCACTGGCTGACGGAAGATTACGCCAGGAGCCTTGCGGTCGAGTGGCAGACGCATCAAAGAGCCCTCGATGGGTCCTTTGCCGTCAACCGGCTCGCCAAGAACGTTGATCACACGGCCCAACAGTCCTTCGCCCACAGGTATTGATGCGATTTCACCAGTGCGGCGAACCGACATATTCTCGGTCACTTCATTGACTTTGTCAAGAAGCACAACGCCCACGTTGCTCTCCTCAAGGTTCATGGCAACACCCGTAGCGCCGTTGTCAAACACCACGAGCTCGTTTGCCTCCACATTGTCGAGACCATAGACGTGAGCCACACCGTCGCCAACGTTGAGCACTGTGCCAACCTCCTCAAACTGAGCCTTGCCTTTAAGGCCGTCGAGTTGCTGCTTCAGTATGTCTGAAATCTCACTTGGGTCAATCATTTTTTATTTCTTACTTAGAAGTTTTAAACGCAATTTTCTTAAATCATTGCTCATCGAAGCGTCGAGCACCTCGCCGTCGACACGCACCGTGAAGCCTCCGATAAGGGAAGCGTCGACGCGCTGACGATATTCAAGGGTGCGGCCCTTCAGATGAGTTTGCACGGAGTCCTTGATTTTGTCCATGACAGCCTGGCTGAAGCTCGACGCTGTGGCAATCTCAACCTGTGAAATCTTGTTGACATCGCGATAGCGCTTGCCGTAAGCCAGTGCCATTGAGCGTATGAAGGATTCCCGTCCATGGCTGAAAACGAGTTTGAAAAACTTGTCCAGACACCCGTCGTTCTCCGCGCCCGACGCGACAAGCAGCAGATGCTGCTTGTCGGCAAGCGGAAGAAACGGATTTTCCACCGCGCGCGACATCTGCGGATGCGCCTCATAGCCGGCGGCAAGACGCTCCGTCTGCTCATAGACGGCGGCGGCTTTGCCTGCTTCCTCGGCATAGAGGTGCAGCGCTTTGGCATAGCGGCTCGGAATCAGTCCTTCATTCATCTTTTACGATTTAAATTATTATCAATTTTTCGTTTCAATCTCATCCAGCAATTTGTCTACAAGCTGCGACTGAGCTTTTTCGTCAGCCATATGCTCACGGAGCAACTTCTCCGCAATCTGAATGGCGAATGTGCTAACCTCGTTGCGGAATTGCAGCTCGGCTTCCTTGCGCTCCTGCTCTATCGACACCTTAGCGGCTTCCATCACCTTGTTGGCCTCGACCGTTGCGGCTTCCTTGGCCTCCTCAATGATTTGTGCCTTCATTCGTGCCGCCTCGCGCAGAATCTCCGCCTGCTGCTTTTGCGCCTCAAGGATAAACTTGTCCGCCTCAGCCTTCGCATTGTCGACATGCTCCTTGGCCTCCTCTGCATATGCAACGCCCTTGTCGATCAAGTCGGCACGATCTGTCATCATTTTGATGATGGCAGGCCATGCAAACTTGCCAAGGAGGACGCACAGCAGCACGAAGACCACAAACATCCAGAATACCAAGCCAAATGCAGGCGTAAACAGTTCCATCTCTTAAGTTGTGCTTGATTAGATGAACAACGAAAGTACACAAACAATCACACCGAACAACGCTACACCCTCAACAAGGGCTGCGATGACGATCATATTACTACGAATGTCGCTTGCCGACTCCGGCTGACGGGCAATTGCCTCCATAGCGGCTGCACCGATCTTACCGATACCGATACCTGCAGCGATGGCTGCGATTGCTGCACCAAGACATGCACCCATTTTGTCAAGTCCCAAAGACATAACTGCTTCAGCAGCCTGCGCTAAAATCATTCCTAACATAGTAATTAAATTTTTAAATTGTTATTTTTTGTTTTTTTATTTTTTATTGGTTATGCGGCCTCCACCTCTTTTTTATCGTGATGCTCCGGCTCTGCCACAGCAAGAGAGATGAATAGCGTCGAAAGCATTGTAAACACAAACGCCTGAATGAAACTTACAAGCACATCCAGTAGAAGCATAAACAATGAGAAGAACACCGATACGGCGGTTGCGGCAGTCGTAACTCCCGCGCCAAACGGTGCGAAGATAAATATCAACAGCGTCAGCACTATCACTATCATATGACCGCCCATCATATTGGCGAACAGACGGACACAGAGTGCCGCCGGCTTGGTGAATATTCCAAAAAGCTCGATTACAGGCATGATTGGCAACGGAAACTTCAGTGCCAATGGCACGTCAGGCCAAAAAATGTCTTTCCAATAATGCTTGTTGCCTTTTATGTTGGTCACGACAAACGTGCATACGGCAAGAACAAGCGTCACGGCTATATTGCCGGTTAGATTGGCGCCTCCTGGAAATATTACTGCCAAACCCAACAGGTTCATAGTGAAAATGAAGAAAAACGCCGTCAGCAGAAACCCTGCAAACTTGGGGGCCTTCTCTCCGAGTGTGTTCTTAAGCACGCCGTCGTAGATAAAACCGATGAGTGCCTCTACGGCGCCCATTCCCTTGCGGGGGGCTTTCATACCGTTGCGCTTGTAATAGCGCACCAGCGACAGCATTACCGACAACACTATCAGTGCGGCTACTATCAATGCTGCAACGTCCTTGGTTATCGACAAGTCGACCGGACGAAACTCTTTGCCGTCTGCCGCCACTTGCACCACCTTGCCGCTGTTGTCGCCCTCCGAGGCTATGCGGTAGACAACGCCATCGCCGGCGTCATAAGACTCTCCGCCTGTAACCCTCGAAGAACTGAACACGTGCCAGCCGCCACGATTGTCGTTGACAATCACAGGCAGCGGAATGCGGTGCTCGTGTGAGAAAGGAACTTCCCAGCCGTAAGCGTCGCCGAGGTGCTCGAAAATGATTTCCTGAAGGTTCATTCCGCCCTCGTCATCCTTTCCGTTGCCCGACTTTGACGAAGCCTGCATCGGCAACGCCAACGCAAACATCATCAATACCATTATGGCAAGTACTTTCTTCATATTACTAATAGATACATACTGACACCACATTGCGGTCCACATCAACGATTCCTCCGGCAATATCCATCGTCTCGCGCTGCGCGTTGTCGGCTCTTTGATATTCAATAGTGCCTTTGGTCAGCGCCGACACAAGGGAGGCATGGTTTTCAAGCACGGTGAAAAGTCCGGACTCCCCCGGAAGTGTCACCAACGAAACCTGTCCGTCAAACAGAATCTGTTCTGCAGAAATCACTTTTAGTGTCATCTCGTTTGTTTTTATTATTGGTCAATCTCAGCAAGCAGTTTCTTGCCCTTCTCGATAGCCTCGTCGATGGTGCCGACATTGAGGAATGCCTGCTCCGGATATTCGTCGACTTCGCCGTTGAGAATCATCTTGAAACCGCGGATTGTCTCGCTCAGTGGCACCATAACGCCCGGAAGTCCAGTAAACTGCTCGGCAACGTGGAACGGCTGCGAGAAGAAACGCTGCGCACGGCGTGCACGGGCCACAACGAGTTTGTCCTCGTCTGAAAGCTCGTCGACACCGAGAATGGCGATGATGTCCTGAAGCTCATTGTATTTCTGAAGCAGCTGCTTTACTGCCTGAGCCACATTGTAGTGCTCCTCGCCGATGATGTTCGGGTCGAGAATACGCGATGTTGACTCCAGCGGGTCGACAGCTGGATAGATACCAAGCTCCGAAATCTTTCGGCTAAGCACGGTGGTGGCGTCCAAGAAGTTGAACGTAGTTGCCGGTGCCGGGTCGGTCAAGTCATCGGCCGGCACATAGATTGCCTGAACCGATGTGATGGAACCCTGCTTCGTCGACGTGATTCGCTCCTGGAGAGCGCCCATCTCCGACGCAAGCGTTGGCTGATAGCCAACGGCCGACGGCATACGACCCAAAAGGGCAGACACCTCCGAACCGGCCTGCGTGAAACGGAAGATGTTGTCGATAAACAGAAGAATATCCTTCGATCCTCCATCCTGATCACGGAACTGCTCGGCTACGGTCAATCCTGAAAGCGCAACACGCAAACGGGCGCCAGGAGGCTCGTTCATCTGTCCGAACACAAGGGCAATCTGCGACTTCTTCAAAGCCTCGGCGTCGACATCCTCAATGTTCCACTCGCCTTTTTCCATGCCCTTCATAAACTTGTCACCGTATTTCAAGACTCCGCTCTCGAGCATCTCGCGCAGAAGGTCGTTGCCCTCACGCGTACGCTCGCCGACGCCTGTAAACACGGAGAAACCGTTTTGTCCGATGGCGATGTTGTTGATAAGCTCCATGATAAGCACGGTCTTACCCACTCCGGCACCACCAAACAAACCAATCTTGCCACCTTTCAAATAAGGCTCCAAGAGGTCAATCACCTTGATTCCCGTATAAAGAATCTCAGAACTGATCGACAAATCGTCAAACTTCGGCGCCGGCTGGTGGATAGGACGGCGATTCTCGTCCGACAAGGCTGGCAAATGGTCGATTGGCTGACCGATAACGTTCAGCAATCGTCCTTTGACCTGTTCTCCCGTCGGCACTGAAATCGGTTGTCCCATATTCTCAACCTCCATTCCGCGTCGAAGACCATCAGTCGCATCCATTGCGACGCATCTCACCGTCTGCTCACCGATGTGCTGCTCCACTTCGAGCAACAAGTCGGCGCCGTCTGGACGACCCACCTTCAACGCTGTGTAGATTGGCGGAAGGTCGTTTTTGTCGATGTCGAATGACACGTCGACCACAGGTCCGATTACCTGTGTGATCTTTCCTTTGTTGTTGGTCATTTCGTTTTACAATTAATAAACTTTTTATTTACTCTCTCTCAAAAAATAAATCTCTTACAAACTAAGTCCGAATGCTACCACAATGAGCATCAACACGAGGTTGAACAAATTGATTGGCAACAGATATTTCCACTCGAACGCAAGCAACTGGTCAATACGCAGACGAGGGAACGTCCATTTGAACCAGATGATGACAAACGACAACGCTACTGCCTTGGCTACAAACCATACTACCGACGGGATATAGTCCATCACGGCGTTGAAGCCTTCCCATCCCGGAATGTGCAGCGGCATCCATCCTCCGAAGAAGAGCAGCGTTGCCACGCCCGAAACGATGAAGAGGTTAAGATACTCGGCGAGGTAGAACAGTCCGAAGTGCAGGCCTGAATACTCTGTGTGGTAACCGGCTGTAAGCTCCGACTCTGCCTCTGGCAAGTCAAACGGACCGCGGTTGGTTTCTGCCGTACCTGCGATCAGATAGACGATAAAAGCGATTAAAGCCGGGAGATGGCCTTTAAAGATAAACCAGCCGTCTGCCTGGCTTTCGACAATCGTCGAGAGCTGCATGCTGCCGGTAAGCACTACCATCGTCAGGATCGATAACCCGATCGATAACTCGTAGCTGATCATCTGGGCTCCGCTTCGCATGGCCCCGATCAGGGAGAATTTGTTGTTACTGGCCCAACCTGCCAGCAAAATACCGACAATACCGATGGAGGATACTGCGATCAGGAAAAATATCCCGACATTGAAATCGATAATCTCCAGCCCTTTGGCAAAAGGTATACAGCTAAAAGCCAATAAAGAGGCTATGATGACAATGTAAGGAGCCAGGTTGAACAGAAAACGGTCTACATGATTGATCTCGATGATCTCCTTGATCAGCATCTTGATCATATCGGTGACAGTTTGTATCATTCCGAAAGGACCTACCCGGTTCGGACCCAGACGGCATTGGAAGAAAGCACAGACTTTCCGCTCTGCATAAATCAGGCCGAGTGCCCTGACTG